>Ga0209415_10000531_pt1 | contig 71081 bp, 61 predicted proteins | sample PeaSoiSIISIP2007_FD_187696 | JGI IMG/M metagenome (GOLD analysis project Ga0209415, IMG submission 187696) | Peat soil microbial communities from Weissenstadt, Germany - SII-SIP-2007 (SPAdes) (version 2) | ecosystem: Environmental > Terrestrial > Soil > Wetlands > Peat | place: Germany...
GGAATCTCCCCTTCAGGCTCATCTTGTGTGAGAAACAAGTTCCGGCTTCAGGCTCATCTTGCATGAGACAAGACTGAGTATGCTCAGACCACCGAATTATCAGTTAACATGGTGTTATATAAGCCCCGACATGCTTCCCTCCATTAAGCTGGTGGCGATCGACGATACGCCTACGAGCCTTGAGCTGATTAGCGAGTCTTTACAACAGGAGGGTCTTACTATCTTCACGGCCACGGACCCGGAAGAGGGCTTGGACCTTGTTTTCCAGGAACATCCGCAGATCGTGCTGCTGGATCTGGTGATGCCGAAGTTGAGCGGTCTGGACGTGCTGGATCGCATTGTCGAATTCGATCCGGCCATTGACGTAATCCTGATGACAGCGCACTACACCACGGAAACCGCCGTGGAGGCCATCCGAAAGGGCGCCAGTGACTACTTGAACAAGCCCATCTCCATCCCCGCGCTCCGTAGCCGGGTGGAAAAGCTGTTGGGCGACGTTCGCAAGCGCCAGCGCGCGCTTGAGCTCGATAGCGAATTGCTGGAAACGTCGCGTTTCGAGGGAATGATTGGGCGCAGCCCGCTGATGTGGGATCTGTTCGCGCGTATCCGGCGCGTGGCGCCGCACTACCGCTCCGCGCTCATCACGGGACCCACCGGAACCGGGAAGGACCTGGTGGCCAAGGCGCTGCACAATTTGAGCCCCGCCAGTTCCGGCCGCTTCGTCACCTGCAACTGTTCGGCGGTGGTAGAGACGCTGTTCGAAAGCGAGTTGTTCGGATACGTGAAAGGCGCCTTCACCGGCGCGGCCGCCGACAAAATGGGCCTGATGGAGTTCGCGCACGGCGGCACTCTGTTTCTGGACGAAATCGGGGACATGCCCCTCAGCACGCAGGCCAAGCTGCTGCGCGCCTTGCAGAATCAGGAAGTGACGCGCGTCGGCTCGGTGACGCCTCGCAAGATAGATGTACGGGTCATCGCGGCCACCAACCGCGATGTTCAGACCTTGATTGGCGAAAAACTGTTCCGCGAGGACCTGTATTATCGCCTGGCCATGGTCGAATTGCGAACTCCGGCTCTCGCGGACCGGCGCGAGGATCTTCCGCTGCTCGAAAAATTCCTCCTGGACCGGTTTGCCACTCAATTCAACAAAGACATTCGCGGCCTCACGCGGCGTGCGCAGATCGTTCTGGCGCGTCATTCGTGGCCCGGTAATATTCGCGAACTCGAAAACGTGCTGGGCCATGCCTGCATGATGGCCATCAACGACATGATCGATGTCGAGGACTTGCCCACATCGTTGCGCCACGGCGATCGCACAGTGGGAGCAGCGGCGGGGAATTCGCACGAAACAGAACATCCCGCGGAATCGGCGGTGTCCTTTGACGAGCACGAAAAGGGACTCCTGGCCGATGCGCTGGAGCGCGCCAGCGGCAACCAATCCGAAGCCGCGAGAATGTTGCGCATCAGCCGCGATCGCCTGCGCTATAAGATGATCAAGTACAACCTGCGCTAATGCGCTCCCCGCATGCTCCGGCGAAAGTGACGCGGGCTGACGCCAAACTCGGCGCGAAAAGCGTGGTTGAAATTGGACAGGTCGCGAAAACCGCAATCGAGCGCAATGTCGAGCACCTTCTCCCGTTCCGAAGCCAAGCGAAACGACGCGAGGCGCAGCGCCGCTTCTCTGAGACGCCGGCGCAGCACGAATTGATGCGGCGTTACACCCGTTAATCCTTGAAAAGTGCGAAGAAAGTGATAGGGGCTTAGACCCGCGTCACGCGCCAGACTTGCCAGATCGAGGCCCGCCGTCAGGTCCCGCTCGATCCTGCGGACTGCCTGCGTCACTCGTCGAAGAGCGCTGGGAGGCGCATCGTGCAAATTGTGCTCCAGGCTATCCGCAACTTGAACGGCTCGCGCGGCGAGTTGGATACCCAATTCTTCCCAACCCAGTTCTACCCAACCTCGTTCTTCCAAAGCAAGCCCTGATCGCGCCAACGCTGACAAGGCACGAGCAATCACAGGCGACGTCGCACGTAGCGGCGGAAGCCGAGGCACTCTGAAGCCAGGCCGGCCTCCCGCATCGGCCGCGATCCGCTCGAAGTACTCCGGCGAGAATCGAAATGCAAGGCAGCGGTCGCCGGCCCCATGCTCATGCCCGCATTCGAAACGCTGTCCCGCATTACCGAGGAGGATGGAGCCTGGCGTCATCAACTCGCGGCGGCCCGTTGTGGAACGATACTGAAAACTGCCGGCGACCACAACGGCGATGGAGAATCGCGAATGCCGCTCTTCGAATGGCCGATCCCGAGGGCACGCAGTACAGACGACATCCGCCACTGTCCAGCCGTCGCCTTGCGCAAGGGCGCGGGAAGTTGGCTTTAATTCGGCAGCAATTTTCCCCAAGAGTTCGTCTCCTATAAGGCCCTATAACGGTTCTAGCATATGAACAACAGCGATTTTCAATCAGCACTGATAGCGCCGGACTGCTCGGCGGAGATCCCGGAAGCGGCGGATGTCTATGGATGGCTCATCGGAAGCTGGGACCTCGATGTCCGGCGCTTCGGGGCGGGCGCTGAGCACTCCGGCTCGGGTGAGGTTCACTTTGCGTGGGTGCTCGAGGGCCGGGCGGTTGAGGACGTTTGGATCATGCCCCACACGTACGGCATGACGCTGCGCGTGTGGGATCCGACAATCGAGGCCTGGCGCGTCACCTGGATCAATCCGGTCACTGGCGCGCGCGATGAACTGATCGGCCGGCGATGCGGCCAAGACCTGGTGCAGGTGGGTACGCATGCCGACGGCACCCCCATTCGCTGGATCTTCACCGACATCACCCCGGACTCGTTCCGTTGGGTCGGCGAGGCGCTCGATGCCGACGGAAAAACGTGGGAACTCGAAGCCGAATTCCAAGCGCGCCGTTTCAAGTGACCGCGCCGGCTGCCGCTCCCTCAGTGAGCGGCCATCTCGTAAACCGCGTGGATCCCGCCATTGTCCGGTAGCTCATCCATGCGAAACCCAAGCTCACGGCATACCCGCTGCATGTGAACATTTTCGGGCAGGATTTCGGCGATCACACGCTCGATCTTTTCGACGCGCGCGATCTCCACCAAGCGTCGCGTCAGTTCCGTTCCGAGACCTTGCCCTTGGTATTCATCGGTGATCAGCACGGCCAGCTCCGCGTCGCTGGCATCGATCTTTCTCAGGCGGGCGACGGCCAAAATCTCGTGTTCCACGGCGTCCGCGTTGCGGCCCTCGGAGGCATTGCGATGTTCAGCTACCAGCGCGATGTCGCGATCGTAATCGTTAAAGCAAGTGCGAATGAGACGAGCGTGCGAAACGCGCCGGTCCAGATCGATCAGGTGAAAATATCGCAGATAAACGCTGCGCTCGGAAAGCCGCTCGTGGAAGCGCGCGATCATGGGTTCGTCTTCAGGCCGAATCGGACGGATCAGCACTTCGACGCCGTCCGGAAACTTCCAGGGCTGGACGTACTGAGTCGGATAGGGCCGGATCGCGGACCTGGGCGGAGCGCTCACATCGGCCGGGTACAGCACCACGCGAGCGTCCAGGGCGAGCAGTCCCTCCGGTGAAGCCAGCAGCGGATTGATGTCGATCTCCTTGATCCAACTCTGCTCGGTGATCAGGTAGCTGAAACGCACGATCAACCGTTCCAGCGCCGCCAGATCCACCGGTTTCCTACCGCGGACACCTTTGAGCGCCGTCAGGATTTTCGTTCGCTCCATCACTCGCCGGGCCAGCGTGGTATTGAGCGGCGGCAGCCCGACGGCGCGATCTTTGTACACTTCCACCAACTGCCCTCCGCTTCCAAACAGAATGATCGGCCCGAATTGTGAGTCGATGCTCGATCCGAGGATCAGCTCGTATCCTTCGGCGCGGATCATCGGCTGCACCGTGACGCCCAAAAAATCCGCTTCGCTCGCGAACTTGCGGACCGACTCCGCAATGCCCTGATACGCTCCACGCACGGCGTTTTCATCGCCCAGGTTCAAGCGCACTCCGCCCACGTCGGTCTTATGGGTGATCGTTTCCGAGTGCAGCTTCAATACGACGGGATAACCGACACGGCCGGCGGCCTGCGCTGCCTGGTCGGCGCTGGTTGCAATCTCGGTGGGAACGGTCGGAATTCCATAGGACGCGAGCAGGTTTTTCGATTCGGCCTCGGTCAGCAGCGTACGGCCGCGGCCTCGCGCATTCGCGATGAGCGTGGCAGCCTTGGTGCGCGCGGCGTCAGACACTTCCATTTCGAATGCGGCGGGCGTTTCGTAGAGCGCCTGTAGGTTGGCGCTGTAGCGCCACATCAACTGAAAGACGCGGGCCGCGGAATCGGGATAAGGGTACGCCGGAATCGCGGCCTGGTTCAGGATCACTTCCCCGGCGGCCACGTCCAAGCCTCCCATCCAACTAGCGATCAGCGGCTTTGTCCCGCTCTTGGGTAGCGCGGCCAATTGTTGCGCAACCGCCGTGGGATCGGTCATCGCTTGCGGCGCCAGAATCACCAGCGTGCCATCCGTGCCGCGATCTTTGACCACCAGATCCACTGCCTTCACATAGCGTTCGGCGCTGGCGTCTCCCAAAATATCGATCGGATTTTGATGGCTCCAGTGCGGCGGCAGGAACGAATCGAGCTGTGCCATGGTCGCGGGCGACAGCTCCGCCAGCTCACCTCCACCGGTGAGGCACGCATCGGTGGCGAGAACGGCGGGCCCGCCGGCATTGGTCACAATCGCCAGGCGCGGACCCTTGGGGCGCGGCTGCTTGTCGAGCGCCTCCGCTAGATAAAAAAGCTCCGCGATGGTGTTGACCCGAAGGACTCCGCACCGTTGAAAGGCCGCGTCAAGAACGTCGTCTTGCCCCGTCAACGCGCCGGTATGCGACGCGGCGGCCTTGGCGGCAGCCTGTGTGCGCCCGGGCTTGATCACTATGATCGGCTTGGAGAGCGCCACTTCGCGCGCCGCCGACAAGAAGCTTCGCGCGTCCCCGACCGATTCCATGTACAGTACGATGCTGTGCGTTTTCGGATCGTCGCCCAGATACTGGATCAAGTCGCCCCAGCCGACATCGAGCATCGAGCCGACCGATACGAAAGCGCTGAAACCCACCATCTCGCGCCGGCTCCAGTCGAGAATCGCGGTGCACAAGGCGCCGCTTTGGCTGATGAAGCCGAGATGGCCGGGCCGAGCCATGGTGCTCGCGAAGGTCGCGTTGAGCATCCGATGCGGGTTCATCAGCCCCAGGCAATTCGGTCCGACGATGCGCATCCCGCTGCCCCGCGCCACTTCCAAAATCTCCTGTTCGAGCAGCGCGCCGAGCCCGCCGATTTCGCGGAACCCCGCCGAGATGATGATGGCCGCTGGCACGTCGGCGCCGGCGCACTCGCGGATCACGCCGGGAACAGTGCTGGCCGGCGTCGCGATCACCGCCAGGTCCACCGGCTCCGGCACGCTCCCGATATTCGGATAACAGCGCAGTCCCAGCAGCGTGTCGCGCTTGGGATTCACGGGATAAATCGCACCCGGAAACGGCGCGTCTTTCAAGTTCGACAGGATGGAGCGGCCCACGCTGTGCGGCGCTTCGGTGGCGCCGATTACCGCGACTTTCTTGGGATGGAAGAAAAAATCAAGCGTACGGCGACGCGCGGAATTCCTGGTTTTCTCTTTTGGCTTGAGAATCCCGGATTCAGTCGGAACCATTCCTAATTATGGCATTCGCCGCTGCGCGGAGTAGTTACGGTGCGGTTACTTCGACGCCGTCGCGCCCAGCGTCACCGCAGATCCGCGGTGTATTGCCGTACTCGATCGCCGCATTTTGGGTTCCGGTTAGTCCGCGAGGATTCCCTCAAGATTGAGGACAAATCCTTCCACTGGGCCTTCTCCGGACACGGAGGTGGGATTGGCGAGCATTTCGGGCTCGCGATTGGGCCGGTAGATCGTCACGCTGCGCTCCAAGGGATCGATCAGCCAAGCTAGCAGCACGCCCGCTATGATGTAGCGCTGCATTTTGTCGCGCAGTCGTGCGATGCGGTCATCGGGAGAGCGGACCTCGATCACGAACTGCGGGGCAAAAGTCGGAAAGCGCTGGCTGGAGGACGGATAATTCTCGAACCAGGCGGCGTCGGGCGATCTGCGGGCGCGCGTGGGAAGCCGAAAACCTCCATCGGGACCGCAAACGATACCCCGTCCCCTTTGTTCGGCCCAGTTCAATAGCCTTTGCACCACTCGCGCAACGCGGGCGCTATTTAATGGGTCGGTTGGAGGCATGATGATGATTTCACCGTCTTCGGTGTACTCGACCATGGCATCCGGAAACTGCTCGCATAACGCGAGGAACTGTTCATCGGTTAGGTCCGGAGCGGTGAAGGTGGCCGGCAGAAGCTCGGTCAAGTCAATCGTGGATTGGGCAGCCATCGATAACTCAAGTTTAGCGCTATCGCCCGGCATGTGGTCGGGGTTTAAAATTGCGCCGACCCAGTCTGCGCAAGCGCGCGACTGCATGCAGCCAATTCGCGTTCATCGGCGTTGATCAGCGGCAATTACGCATCTGTCGATAGGCAACGTTCAGAATCGAGCGGTCTCTATGCTAGAATCCTTCCTGAACGGAGACCACGATGAGTCTTTGGCGGCCTGACCCCACCTTTTATCCTTCCCCGAAATTAGCAATGCAAGCGCCTCCCGAGAAGCTGGCCTATGTCGCCATGCTCAATGCGAATGGCAACAACCGCCACGACGCGCTGGGCGTGGTCGACGTCGACCCACAGTCCACCGCCTACGGCCGTCTCGTCGGCCAGTTGGACATGCCCAACGCCGGCGACGAATTACACCATTTCGGATGGAACGCCTGCAGTGCGAGTCTCTGCCCCTACGCGCCGCATCCGCACATCGAGCGGCGCTACCTGATCGTGCCCGGCATTAACTCCTCGCGGATCCACATCGTCGACACCAAGCCCGATCCTAAGAAGCCGCAGATCGTGAAAGTGATCGAACCCGAAACGCTGGCCGCCCGGACGGGCTACGCGTCTCCCCACACCATTCACTGCGGTCCCGAAGGGATTTACGCCAGCGCGCTCGGCGCCACCAATGGCGAAGGCCCCGGCGGCATCTTCGTGATGGATCACGACAGCTTCGACATTCTCGGTAAGTGGGAGCTCGATCGCGGCCCGCAATATCTGGCTTACGATTTTTGGTGGCACTTGGGCTTGGACACCGTCGTCACCAGCGAATGGGGCACGCCCAGCATGGTGCAGCACGGCATCAATCCCGAGATCCTCCTGAAGGGCGGCTACGGGCACAAGCTGCACATTTGGGATCTGCGCAAGCGCCGCCATTTGGAGGAAATCGATCTCGGCCCCGAGTACCAAATGGCCCTGGAACTGCGCCCTGCGCACGATCCCACGCGCGCCTACGGATTCCTGGGGGTAGTCGTTTCGTTGAAGGATCTTTCGTCATCCATCTGGGTGTGGCATCGCGAAGACGGAAAATGGGGCGTAAAGAAGATCATCGACATCCCCGCCGAGCCTGCCGATCCCCAGAAGCTGCCGCCCTTGCTCCAAGGCTTCAAAGCGGTGCCGCCGCTGATCACCGACATCAACCTCTCGCTGGACGATCGCTTCCTCTATGTTTCCTGCTGGGGCACCGGCGAGTTTCTGCAATACGACGTATCCGACCCATTTCGTCCCAAGAAAACCGGGTCCATTCACCTGGGCGGAATCGTGCGGCACGCCGCGCATCCAAGCGCGCCCAAGACCGAACTGAACGGCGGTCCGCAGATGGTGGAGCTGAGTCGCGATGGTAAGCGCATCTACTTCACGAACTCGCTGTACTCGCCGTGGGACGCGCAGTTCTATCCGGAAGGCGTGCGAAGCTGGATGGTCAAACTGGATGCCAAACCGGAAGGCGGGATGGAACTCGACCCCAAGTTCTTTCTCGAATTCGGAGATCTCCGCGGCCATCAGGTGCGCCTGGACGGAGGCGACGCCTCGTCGGATTCCTACTGCTATTCATGATTTCCACACCGGCATTCGGCTGGAATTGGGCCTGGCCGGCGTTGTTTCTTTTGGGTACCTACCACGGCATCAATCCGGGGATGGGCTGGCTGTTTGCCGTCGCGCGGGGCATGCAAGAGCACGCCACCAAAGCAGTAGCTCGCGCGCTGCTGCCGATCACCCTGGGACACGCGTTGTCCATCGGATTGGTGGTCGCACTGGCGGGGTTGATCCAGATCGTGCTGCCGCTGGGCTACGTGCAGATCGTGGTGGCCTTCGCGCTCATCTCACTGGGTATCTTTCGGATCTTGAGGCGGAAGCACTTCGCATGGGGCGGAATGCAGGTCGGCTTTCGGGATCTCACGATTTGGTCCTTCCTGATGGCCAGTGCTCACGGCGCCGGCCTGATGGTGCTCCCCATCGTGCTGCACACGGCTTCTGGAACCGCCGTGCCCGCGCAGGCCATGCCTCCGGGACACGAACATCACATGCAGATGGCCGCCGGGATTGGCCCTGGCGCCGGCCTGTGGACCGGCATTGCCGCAACGCTGGTTCATACCCTCGGTTATCTCAGCATCACAGCCCTGGTTGCCTTGCTCGTCTATCGGAAGTTTGGACTTTCGCTCTTGCGCAGGGGTTGGTTCAATCTCGATCTGGTCTGGGCGGTTGCGCTGATCGTCACCGGCTGCGTGGCATTGATCGCATAGTCATGCTGGATAGGTCTTTGGTAGGCTAGAGATGAATGAGAACAATCTCCAAACGCACCCAATATGGTCTTAAGGCGGTCCTTGCACTTGGCCAGCGCTATGGAGAAGGGCCCGTCCTGATCGCAACCCTGGCCACCGAGGAGACCATCCCCCTCAAGTTCCTGGAAGGTATTCTGCTCGATCTCAAAGGCCGCGGCGTGCTCGAGAGCAAGAAGGGCAAGGGCGGCGGCTACCAACTGAGCCGTCCTCCGTCTACCATTACGATCGGGTCCATCATTCGGCTGCTGGAAGGCCCGCTCGCTCCGCTGCCCTGCGCCAGCGAAACCTCCTACAAGGCGTGCGAAGAGTGCCGGGACATCGAACATTGCGGCACACGAATCATCATGCGACAGGTGCGCGACTCCATTGCCACCGTGCTCGACAAGACAACGCTGGCCGATCTGATCCGGCAGGTAGAAGCCGCGAAACTGGAGCATAGCCGGCAGCCTTTGATGTATCACATATGACCGGGAAGCTCGCCGGGACGCTGACGTTCTTCACGCTTGCGCTGACTGCGGCCGATACCAGCGACGTCTATCAGCGCGAAGTCGACCAGTGGCGCGCAGACCATCAGAGAAAGTTGGCCGCAGACTACGGGTGGCTCACTGTCGTCGGTCTCGATTGGTTGAAGGAAGGTGACAACCGAGTTGGCGCGGACCCATCGAGCGAGGTCCCGCTTCCGCCCGGCGCGGCCCCGCAGCGTGTTGCCACCGTGTCGCTCCGCGCGGGCAAGGCCGTACTGCATCCAGCACCCGGAGTTCCGCTAACGTTGAACGGCAAGCCGGCCATCGAAACGGCGCTTCGTGAAGACGACGACATTCTGGCCATCAACCGGCTGAAGTTCTACCTGATTCGGCGCGGCGACAAAGCCGGAATCCGCCTCAAAGACAATGACAGCGAGGCGCGCAAACATTTCCAAGGGCTTTCGTGGTATCCCGTGGACCGGTCCTGGCGCATCCCAGCAAAATACACAGCCTGGGATAAACCGCACTCTCTCGTCTTCCACAACACCATCGGCCAGGAAGAAACCGAGCCGAGCCCCGGCTTCGTGACGTTCCAGAAAGAGGGCCAAGAGTACCGGCTGGAACCAATTCTCGATGAGGGGAAGCTGTTCTTCGTTCTGCGCGACCAGACCAGCGGTAAGACAACCTACGGCGCGTCCCGTTTTCTATACGTCGACTCGCCGGCGAACAGCGCCAAGAACGCTATGGTCTGGCTGGATTTCAACAAAGCCGAAAATCCACCCTGCGCCTTCACCGCTTATGCGACATGTCCGCTGCCCCCGCCGCAGAATCGGCTCGCGCTAGCGATTACCGCGGGCGAAAAGAGATACGCCGGCAGTACGCACTAACAGGTTGTGGCGCACGCACTCCTCCTTGCGTGCCGCGTCGCCACCCTTAGCGACGCCCGGCTACTACTTAATCGGCTTCGGCGCCGGTGGAGGCGGCGGCAACGGCACGGCATCGATGTATCCGCGCGAACCATCCGGACGAATCGGCCCCGGTCCGAACCCCAAGTGCTCGCGGTCCACAACATTCTCGGCGCACGAGTATTCCGCAAGGCGTTGACCCGGATCGCCCGCTTCCCAGGTCCTCGCATACGTGAACGGCTTGGTATAGAACTTCGGATCTTCAATCGTCGTGTCCACGTGGATGTGTTTGGCATCCGGCCGCGTCCAGCGCTCGATCACATGCAGCGCATCGCTGTGCGGACTGCCGTTTTCGTCGGCCCACACCTGCGTGTCCTTGAACCCCACCGAATCGATCACGAACGCATCGCCATCCCAGTGCCCAACCTCGTCGCCAAAAAAGGATGGGTCCGGGTCTTCTTCGTGTTTGCGCCCGTCGGTTGGAATCAGCCGGTAGTAGCTGTAGAAGTAGAGAATAGCGACAAACTGCGGCGTCTGCATCACCATGAAGGGCAGGCCGCTCGCATTGTGGCGTGGAATGCCTCCCAGAATGCAGATCGCTTCAGGATCGACAGTCGCCGTGGTATTGTGCTTCCAGGCCGCTTCACCCGCCGGAGTGAGAGGCAGCTTAAGTCCGGGAAGATCCTTGGCGATGTTCCCGACCGGTTTGGTGTCCTTCGTGCCCTTCCAAAATCCGTTCAGGTCCGGGTGCCCGTCGGCAGTCTTCGGAACCTGGGGCCAGACCGGCACCGCCACCATTGCCAACAGCAAAAAGCCAACCGCCAGTAGTCGCATCTTGATGTTAGAGTATATCAGGAGACTCCATCATGAAAACTAGGCTGGCGGCCCTCCTTGGCATCGCATTCGCGGCATCGGTATTGCCACTGGCAGCCCATCATTCTTTCGCGGCCGAATACGACGCAAGCAAAGCGCTTCGCATCACTGGCGTGATCAGCAAAGTGGAGTGGACCAATCCCCATTCCTACATCTATATCGACGTCAAGGACGATCAGGGCCAAACCACCTGGACTTGTGAAGGCGGCGCTCCGAACGCGCTTTCGCGGCGCGGCTTCCGGAAGAACGACATGAAGGTCGGCGATACGGTGACCATCGATGGCTACGGCGCGAAGGACGGCTCGCACCTGATGGACGCGCGCCGCATCACGTTGAGCGATGGCCGAACGTTCTATAGCGGCTCGCCTGGCGATGGCGGCCCGGGCGATCCCGGCAAAACCGAATAAGCGTAATCGGCGGCGCGTGGCCCTTCGCGTTGGGCGTTGCGCATCGCAATCCAATACGTGACGGACGCCACCAGGAATCCGACAAACCAGGCGTAGTCGTAAAGCCAGCGCAGCGCAGGAACCAGCAGGCCGATCAACGCGACGACAACTCCGGCCGCGAGCGCCACGATGGCGCGGTAGTTTACGCCGCTTCCGTAGCGATAAATTCCGCGCGGATTATACAGCTCCCCAACATCCAGCCTCGTTCGGCGCAGCAGAAAATAATCCGTGATCATAATTCCGGCTACCGGACCGAGCAGTCCAGAATATCCAACCAGCCAGCCGAAAATGTAGCTTTGGAAATCCGCCAGCAGCTTCCAGGGCATCATGAGCACGCCCACTACGCCCGTGATCAAGCCACCGGTGCGAAACGAAATCAGGCGTGGATTCAAGTTCGAAAAATCGTTCGATGGCGAGACGACGTTTGCCGCGACATTGGTATTCAACGTGGCCACCAACAGCGCGACCAAGGCAATGGACGCAATTACCGGCTCGTGAAAGCGCGCCAGCAACGCGACGGGATCCCAGATGGCTTGTCCAAACAGAATCACCGACGCCGACGTCACGGCGACACCAATGAACGAATAGATGGTCATGGCGGGTGGAAGCCCCAGCGCCTGGCCGATCATTTGGGCCTTCTGCGATCGTGCGTAGCGCGTGAAATCGGGAATGTTCAGCGCCACCGTGGCCCAAAATCCCACCATGCCGGTCAATGACGGGATGAAGAAGCGCATGAATTCGCTTGTCGTTCGGAACTTGCTCGGGCTGTTCAGCACGGGCCCGAGGCCGCCGGCTTTACGCGCAATCCACCACAGCAACAGAAGCCCGACGGCCATCATGAACGGCGCGCCGATGCCTTCCAGGAACTTGATGGTGTCGATGCCGCGCCAGATCACTGCCATGGTCAGCAGCCAAAAAAGGTAGAAACAAATCCAAGGCGTCCACACGCTGGAAGCCGCCGCCGGCCACAGCACTTGAAGCATCGTATAGATGGCTTGGCCACCGATCCAGGATTGAATTCCGAACCATCCGCAAGCCACCAGCGCGCGCAACACAGCGGGCACGTTCGCCCCGCGCACGCCAAACGAAGCCCGCACCAGCACCGGAAACGGAATGCCGTACTTGGCGCCCGCGTGCGCGTTGAGAATCATCGGGATCAGAACGATGACATTGCCGAGCAAAATTGTTCCAATGGCTTGCTTCCAGCTCATGCCGCCGGCGATCAGGCCGGACGCCAGCATGTAGGTCGGGATGCAGACGCTCATGGCCACCCACAGCGACGCGTAGTTGTAGATGCCCCAGGTGCGCCTCTCCGCCGGCACCGGAGCAAGGTCCTTATTGTAGAGGCTCGATTCCCGAGAGACGCTGAATTCCGGTTGCGCTAGTTCCATGCGCCTCCCCGTGCCGCCCGGCGCAAATATTGTCCACGGCCGGCGCGTCCGATGAATTGCCCTTGATCGACAATCAACTCCCCGCGCGAAAACACCTGTCTGGCGTTGCCCGTAACTTTGAAGCCTTCGAACATCGAATAATCGACGCGCATGTGATGCGTCTTCGCGCTGATGAGATGTTGGGCCTTGGGATCCCACACCACGATGTCGGCGTCGCTTCCCGCCTCGATCGCGCCTTTCTTGGGATACATACCAAAAATACGCGCGGGCGCTGTGGAAACGATTTCCACAAAGCGGTTCAACGTGATTTTGCCCGCACCCACGCCGTGATGGTGTAGAAGCTGCAGCCGATTCTCGATGCCCGGGCCGCCGTTGGGGATCTTGGTGAAATCGTCTTTGCCGAGCGCCTTTTGATCTTCAAAGCAGAACGGACAATGGTCGGTGGACACTACTTGCAGATTGTCCGTCTTCAAACCGTCCCACAGCTTCGGAAGATTCTCCTTTTCGCGCAGCGGCGGTGTGAACACGTATTTCGCGCCCTCGAAGCCTGGAAGCTTCATGTCGTCGATCGAGAGCAACAGATATTGGGGGCAAGTTTCGGCAAACGCGGGCAAGCCGCGGTCGCGCGCCTCGCGCACCTGGTTCAGAGCGTCCTCCGATGAAAGGTGCACGATGTAAATCGGAACGCCCGCGATCTCAGCCAGCGCGATGGCGCGATGCACCGCTTCTGCTTCCGCCAGCGTGGGACGGGTGAGCGCGTGATGGATGGGCGCGGTCTTCCCTTCGGCCAAAGCCTGGCGCACGATCACGTCGATCACGCTGCCGTTCTCGGCGTGCATGCAGATTAGCGCGCCGTTCTTCGCGGTCTGCCGCAGCGCGCGAAAGATAGTGGCATCGTCCACCATCAGGACGTTCGGATACGCCATGAAAAGTTTGAAGCTGGCCACGCCCTCGCGCACCATGTCGTCCATATCTTCGAGGCCGGCTTCGGGAAGATCCGTAACGATCATGTGCAGCCCATAGTCGATGCACGCCTTGGATTCCGCTTTCTTCCACCAGGTGTCCAGCGCGTCGCGCATCTTCGTGCCACGCGCCTGAATCGCGAAATCGACGATCGTTGTTGTGCCGCCGATGGCCGCCGCGCGTGTTCCAGTTTCGAAATCGTCGCTCGACGTCGTGCCGCCGAACGGCATGTCGAGATGCGTGTGCGCGTCGATGCCTCCGGGCAGCAGCAGCATGCCCGTCGCGTCCAGCACTTGGTGGCCGGGCTCGGCCGGAATACCCGCTCGCACTTCCCGGATCGTCTCGCCGTCAATCAACACGTCTGCGGCAGAACTTTTCTCCGCGCTCACCACCGTCCCGTTCCGAATCAGCAGTCCCATCAGCAACTCTTCCCGTTGGCGCCCGTCCGCAGCACCATCTCTTCCCAGGTCTCGCGCGGCAAGTGGTTTTCCACGCGTTCCATCGTGATGCAATTCTCCACCGGACAAACCAGCGCACAGAGATTGCAGCCCACGCATTCTTCCTCATCGACGCGCGGAATGCGCGCGAGCGGTGCATCTTGTCGGACGCCGCGGTCCAGCTTGGGAATGGGCGTGACGACGATGCGCGCGCGACTCGCCGCCTCAATAGCCCCTGGCTTGGAATGCGCACGATCCAGATGGATGCACTGATGCGCGCCGTCCCAACAGGCGATATAGCAAAGCTCGCATCCAATGCACTTCTCTTGGTGAATGCGCGCCACGATCTTGAAATTCAGGTTCAGATGGTTCCAATCGGTGACCTTGGGTGCGCTCAACCCGCGAAAATCCTCGACGCTCGCGAAGCCTTTTTCGCGCATCCAGTTTTCGAGGCCGTCGATCATATCCTCGACGATGCGATAACCATAGTGCATCGCGGCCGTGCACACTTGGACCGTCCCACAGCCCAACAGAATAAACTCCGCTGCGTCACGCCAAGTCCCGATGCCGCCGATGCCTGAGATCGGCAACCGAGAAGCTTCGTCGTTCTGAATCTGGTGCACCATGTTCAGCGCGATCGGTTTTATAGCGGGCCCGCAATAACCGCCGTGCGACGAGAGCCCGTCCACATTCGGCCGGGGCTCCAAAGTATCCAGATCGATGCCGGTGATCGAGTTGAAGGTGTTGATCGCCGAAAGACCATCGGCGCCCGCTCGCTTGGCCGCGCGCGCGATCTGGCGGATGTCGGTAATGTTGGGCGTCAGTTTCACCAGCACGGGTGTCCGCGCCTTCTCCTTCACCCAGCCGGTGATCATCTCGGTATATTCGGGCACCTGTCCAACCGCGCTCCCCATACCGCGCTCGCTCATTCCATGCGGGCAGCCGAAGTTCAGTTCCAGGCCGTCGGCGCCGGCGTCCTCCGATCGCTGCACAATGTTGTGCCAGGCCTCTCGCGTCGACTCCACCATCAACGACGCGATCACCGCGTGCTTCGCGTAGCGCTTCTTGACTTCCGCGATCTCGCGCAGATTCGTTTCGATCGGCCGGTCCGAAATCAACTCGATATTGTTCAAGCCCATCATGCGCTGGCCATTCCAATCCACCGACGAATAGCGCGAAGACACGTTGGTGATCGGCTCGCCGATGGTCTTCCACACTGCGCCTCCCCAGCCGGCATCGAACGCGCGCATGATCTGTTCGCCGCAATTGGTCGGCGGCGCCGACGCCAGCCAGAACGGGTTCGGGCAACGAATGCCCGCGAACGTCGTGGAAAGATCAGACATGAGCGGCCTCGAACGAATTCGCAATCGCCGCGCCCGCCCGCTTGCCGTCCGCAACCGCATCCACCACCTCGCGGCCTCCGTTCACACAGTCGCCGCCCGCGTAGTATTTCGGATGGCTGGTGCGGCCGCTCGCGCGATCGGTCTCGACGCGGCCCATGTGTACCTCCACTGCGCGGCATCGCTCCAGCAGGGAAATCAGAGGCGCTTGCCCGATAGCCGGGATCACCATGTCGCAGAACAAGTGAAAATTCGAGCTGGGAATCGGCTCCGGTAAATCATCGGCTCCATCGGCCATTTTCACCTCCTGCAGGCGCACGCATTCCACCGACGCAATGCGGCCGGCTGGATAGGTGTGAATGGCGACGGGTTGAGCCAGCCACTCAAAACTGACGCCCTCCTGCTTCGCGTGTTCGTACTCGAAGCCGAAAGCCGGAACCTCAGTTTCTGTTCTACGGTAAACGATGGTGACGTGAGCCGCTCCCAACCGCCGGGCCGCATTAGCGGCATCGATGGCCGTGTTGCCCGCGCCCACCACTACGACATTATTTCCCACCTTGAGATCGCCCGCGGTCTTGTATCGCGCGATGAACTCCAACGCATCGACGACGTCGGGATGGTCGGCGCCCGGAATGCGCAACTCGTTCATTGCGCCGAGCCCGATTCCCAGGAAGATCGCGTCATATTCCTTCTCCAACGCCGCGAGATCGCCCTCCTTATCGATCGAAACCCCGAAGCGGAACGCGATGCCCAGTTCTCCGATCATCGCCACCTCGCGCAGACTGTCGGGCGCCCGCAGTTTATATTCGGCCACGCCATACGTATTCAAACCGCCCGGCAATGCCCGCCGCTCGATCACGGTAACGGCGAACCCGCGCTGCGCCAGTTCGGCCGCGCAAGCGAGCGACGACGGACCCGCGCCGATGCATACGATCTTTTGCCCGCGCTTCTCACTCGATCTTTTGGGCAGCCGCCCGCCCCGCTCCAGAAAATGATCCATCGCGTGCCTTTGCAGCCGGCCGATAGCAATGGGCTGTTTGTTGTAGCGCAGCATCACGCAGGCGCCTTCGCAAAGCACCTCCACCGGACAGACGCGCGAACAGCTTGCACCGAGGACATTCGCTTCCAGGATGGTCCGCGCTGAACCCATCAGGTTTTCAGTCGCGATTTTCTTGATAAAACGCGGCACATCGATGTGGGTAGGACACGCCGCCGCGCAGGGCGCGTCAAAGCAATTCAGACAGCGGTTGGCCTCAGTCAACGCCTCCTGCCGATCGAAGGCGGGATGCAAATCCGGAAATCGGCGAGCGATCTCCGTGTTGTCCTGAAATGCAAAGGGAACCGGGGCGCCCATCCTCTAGGTCTACCAAACGCGTGGCCGTTTCGTCCAATGCCCGGTAGTCCTGAACCTTGCGTTGAAAGCTCACTTCGAATTTTGGGTCTTCGCGCGCTGCCAGGCTTCAGACGCGGAGCCTACGATAATGTGCTGGAATCTAGAATCCCCTATCTTTTGGGTGTCGGTAATATTGGATTCACGGTGCTCTTTCACTGCAATGACGTTCCAGGCGCTGGGAACCGAGCATCTATGAAGATGATGTATTGCTGATTCCATCCGATATAACTAAGCGGGCCAGCAATGCTGACCGTATTGTCACCGGTGAAGAGGTATAGATCATCCGTTGTGTTTCGATCGCTTTCCATCAAAAAGTAATCCCCAGCGATGAACCGCTTTTCTTGGAAGAGGTCGCCCCAGCCCAAGCACCCGGTCAATGGCAAAAGAAGCAACAACACGCCCATGAGTCGTTTTTTGGGGAATTGTCCTATCACAAGTTGTCGCGGTTCACGACAGACTACCAGCGAAGCGCGGTCAAATGCCATTACTTCAACGGTACGGCCCTACAAACCGGAAAGCAATCGTTCGCTTTTTTTCGTTGAACGCATATTCAAATGCTACCCAATGCCCGCTACAATACTCCTGGTGAGCCAAGCATCATGAGCCTCGACCCAAAACGAACTGTTGCGAACCTCAAAGAATTACGCGAACTCACCGGCGACGACCACGGCGCGCAGCGCGTCGCGTGGACCGACACGTGGCTCAAAGCGCGCGAATGGTTTCAATCCAAGATCTCTGCGATGAAGATCAGGGGCCTTCCGGTTCAGCACCACTACGACGCGGCGGGCAATAGCTGGACCACGCTCGCGGGCGCGTCGGAAAAGACGCTCATCCTCGGCGGCCATCTCGATTCCGTGCCGAACGGTGGATGGCTGGACGGAAGCCTGGGGGTCACCGCCAGTCTCGAAGTTCTGCGTCACCTCTCGGAAGAATACGCAGGATTCCCCCCGGTCACGGTGCGTCTTGTGGATTGGGCCGACGAAGAAGGCGCGCGCTTCGGACGCAGTCTGCTGGGATCGTCGGCGTTCGCGGGCACATCCAGCATCCAAGCCGATCGCGGCCGCACCGACAAAGACGGCATCCGCCTGGAAGACGCGGTGGCGCGCTGCGGCTTTCCTATCGATCGCTTTCCCGAAGCACAGCTCGAGCAAAAGAACGCGGCCGCATACCTGGAGTTGCACATCGAGCAAGGGCCGGTGCTCGAGCGCATGGAACTGCCGCTGGGCGTCGTCTTGGGAACGAAAGGCGTAGAACGCCACACCGTCACATTCCTCGGGCAGGAAGCGCATTCAGGATCGACACCGATGGATGCTCGCCACGACGCCTTGGCGGCTGCCGCGAAACTCGCTCTTGAAATCCGCTCCATCGCCGGCAAACATAAGGATGCGGTTTGCACCATCGGCAGCGTCAAAACATTTCCTGGAATTGTGACGGCAGTGGTGGGGCGCTGCGAAGCCACCCTCGATCAGCGCGACCTGGACCCGCAGATCCTGGCCGGCATGTACCGCGAGGCCCAGGAGTCGAGCCGGCGTTTTGCAAGCGAGGAGAAGTGCACCGTGGAGTGGTCGCGCATCTGGAGTATTGAGCCGATCGCGTTCCACCCCGTGCTCCTCGGATTTTGCGAAGAGGCCGTGCGCGAAGTCTCGGGCACCGCGCATCGCCTGCCGTCCGGTCCGTTACACGACGCCGCGGAAGTGGCGCGTGCTGGAATCCCCGCGGTGATGATGTTCGTGCAATCCCTGCGAGGGATCAGCCACAACAAGATCGAAGACACCAGGGAAGAGCACCTGGAGATGGCCGTGACGGCTCTCGATCGGTTGGCTACCAAAGCAGCGCGCTGGATTCTCGATACGGCGGCGCACGCCCGGCCGGAGTAAGAACATGCGACGAATGCTTCGTTGGCACGAGGTAACCAATTTTTCTCCGGAACGTTCCGGCCATTTGAAGTTTACGGCCGAGCAGGTGAACAGACTCAGCAAACAACTGGTTGGCCACATCACGCTGCCGCAGGACGCCACTTACGCGGCGGACCGCACAACGTTCATGAACGCCTTCCAGCATTTTCCCCAGATCATCGTCTACTGCGTGGGATTCGCTGATGTGATCTGTTCCATCCGCTTCGCCAAAGAAGTCGGTTTGCGGCCGGTCTGCCGATCGGGCGGGCACAGCACGGCGGGTTATTCGGTCAACGACGACATGGTCATCGATGTGAGTGCCATCAACTACGTGCGCGTGGACCCGGACGCTCGCGTCGCCTGGGTGGGAGCGGGAGCGAATTTCGCCCAGGTCAACGCCACGCTCGAATTGTACGGACTCCACGTTCCCGGAGGCGGATGCGAAACAGTAGGAGTCGCGGGCTACATGCAAGGCGGCGGGTATGGCTTCACGTCCCTGATGTTTGGAATGAATTGCGACCAGGTGCTCGGTTTCCACATGGCCCTCGCCGGCGGCCGCATCGTGAAGGCGAATACCAAAGAGAATCCGGACCTGTTTTGGGCCGTTCGCGGCGGCACCGGAAACAACTTCGGCGTGCTGCTGGAAATCGAGTATCGTTTGCAGGAGTTAGGCCAGTTGTGGGGATTCGGCTTCAAGTGGCCGATCGAGAGCGCCGAGGAGGCTGCGGCCGCGAGCAAAGCTCTCGAGGTTTGGCAGGCCAATTTCACCGCTGATGCGGCGCCGCAAAATCTCGGCCAGGAAGCTATGTTCGGTTACACACAAGGCTCGAAGAGTGACGCCTTGGCGCCCTACTTTTTAATACGAGGGATGTTCAATGGCTCGGAAAGTGATTGCCAGAAAGTGCTGGAACCGCTGCTAAAGCTGATGCCGGATGTAAATCGCTACCGCGACATCTGGCGCCCCGGAACGTACGGCGATTTGAACGTGTATCTGCTCACTTATCCCACCGTGCTTCCGCCCGACGTGCCCGCCTCGGCGCGATCGCTTGCCAAATCGCATATCGTAGCGCGCCAGCTGACGTTCGAGGAATGCGCGGCGATTGTCGAACTGTATCGCGCTTCAGGAAACGAGGACAACTTCATTGGCTTCGAGCCCTACGGCGGAGCTATCAACGCCATCGCACCCGATGCCAACGCCTTTTGGCATCGAACCGCGTCGATGGATGTGTTCCTGTTTTCCTTCTGGTTGCAGGAAGACTTGCGCGGCGCAGCCGAGGCGTACGTAACCGAATTCGACCGCGTGGTTCAACCGCTGTCCAACGGCTGCTCCTACCAGAACTATCCCCACCGCCAGACCGAAGATTTCGGCGACGTCTACTTTGGCGGGAATCTCGCCCGCCTATTACAGGTCAAGCAGGCCTACGATCCGGATAACTTTTTCACCTTTCCGCAGGGGCTGAGAGAGGCGGCGAAATCGGCGCGCTGACAACCCGATCCGTGTTGGAAAGGGTGGAAGGGCAAGTTCCAGAACCCGGTTTGGACAGAATTGCCGAGATGCCGATTCGTCTAAGCGGCATTAGCGGAATCCGCGGCGTTCGTGACCACTAGTCGTGCGTGATCAGAGTAAGCACTTTGGGATGAAACGCTCGGTATGTTGCGGTCAGTGGCGTGTCAGGAACCTATGCAGTCCATTCCGACGACTAAAGCTGTGCTTGAGATGGGTCGATATACAGATTCGGTGCTTATAAAGAACCCGCCAGAGTTACTCGATCGAGATGGATCGGCGAAGATTGCACCGGAGCTTCTCCAGGAAGCGAATCAGGACTTGATCGCAAGGTTGAATCGGGGCATCTTTCCCTATCCGATTCTTCTTCTAATCCTTGCGACGACAACGAACTATAGAACGGCTCATGCCTCCCTGTTCTGGGGCTTAATGATGGCGGTCGCTGCGACGACGGCGATGCGCGTGGGCTTGGCCACATTTAGAGAACGGATCCATACGCTTCGTCCGGCAGTTTTGGATCTGGTGCTCGCCGTAACTGTGGGACTACCCTCGGCCGCTGCCGGCTTGGTTCACGCAAGTGCCCTCTGGTTTTATGGCTTTGACAGTTGGGCGTTCGTGATCACGATGTTGTGGATTGTCGGCTGTGGTTCGGGAGCCACGATATCCTTTACGCCGAGTTTTCGGTTGATCCAGTTGTATCTTTGGACCGCGTGGGCGCCTGTGTTCTGCGTTGATCTCTGGTTGGGGGGTAAGCAGGGGTACACAGTTGCCTTGTCTACTTTCGCACTGTTTGCCTTCCTCCTAGTGCAAGGCCGCAGCCTCTATAGAACCTATTGGCGTCGACTGCAAGACCGCTCGTTGGAGATGGTCCGAACCCGAGAACTCCAGGTGGCCAAGGCAGCGGCCGAAGCGGCTAACCTTTCCAAGAGCCAGTTTCTAGCAAACATGAGCCACGAAATCCGGACGCCTATGCATGGGGTCCTTGGAATGGCACAGCTCGCGTCGGCCTCGCGCAGTTTACAGGAGTCACGCGACCACTTGGAGACGCTCTGCGGAACAGCCGAAGGGCTCTTGCACGTGATCAACGACATTCTCGATTTCTCCAAGGTTGAAGCCGGCAAAGTGACTCTCGAGAAGATGCCTTTCTCGCCACGGCTCATGCTGGACGAAACTCGGAAGCTCATGGCCCCGCAGGCTTCCGCTAAAGGACTGGCTTTCGAGATTTGCACATCGAGCGATATCCCGGCGGTTCTTACAGGAGATCCAGCTCGCTTGCGCCAAGTGCTCATCAACTTGATGGGAAATGCAATCAAATTCACCATGGCCGGATCGGTCGTGGTAGAAGCATCGCGAACTGTCTCAACAACCGCCGGCCATCAGGCTACGCTGCATTTTCGAGTGCGCGACACCGGAATAGGCATCCCAAAAGATCAACAGGAGACCGTCTTTGAAGCGTTCGGGCAAGCTGACAGCAGCGTGACCAGGCGGTTCGGTGGCACCGGTCTTGGGCTAACGATTTGTTCTCAACTGGTGCAACTTATGGGAGGCCGTCTTTGGGTGGAGAGCACGGTCGGAATAGGCAGTACGTTCCAGTTCACCTGCACGTTCGACGTTGGCGACGCCGAGAGTCTGGCCGAGGCAAAGGTGGATCCCGTCGAAGACATGCAGCCCCTGCGTATCCTGGTAGCCGAAGACAACCCGGTGAATCAGAAGGTGGCGGCCGCCATGCTCGGCAAGCAAGGACACGTAGTTACGGTTGTGTCAACCGGACTGGAGGCGTTGAAAGCCTGGGAAATGGCAGAGTATGATGTCATCCTGACCGATAATCAGATGCCAGGAATGGGTGGTATCGAAGCCGTGCATTGCATCCGTGAACGCGAAGCCGCACCGGCCGGAGCAGAACGCCCATCGTGGCCGTCAGCGCAAGCGCAATCATTGGGGATCGCGAGCGCTTCCTGTCAGCGGGGATGGACGCGTATCTCGCGAAGCCGTTTCGCGCACCCGAATTGTACGCGGTGCTTCGCCAGGTATCCGTGCAACGAGCCGCTGTCCTGCCATTTTCCTGAACAGCGGCCGATCGCAATCCAGCAGTTTCTGCGCCTCACGCAGATGTTTTCGGGTGGTCATCTGCACAGGAACAAGCCCTGTCTGCCTGACGCCCAATCTCCGATTTGGGTCCGACGATCGGTCCCGCAGTCCGGTTCTGGGAAGCTTCGCGGCATCGGTACCGAACATCCACCACCCGGCGCTGGTTGCAGGAAGACTTACGCAGCGCAGCCGAGGCGAACGTAACCGAATTCGACCGCGTGGTTCAACCGCTGTCCAACAGCTGCTCCTACCAGAACTTTGGCGGTAATCTCGCCCGCCTCTTACGGGTCAAGCAAGCTTACGATCCGGATAACTTTTTCACCTTTCCGCGGGGGCTGCGAGAGGCGGCGAAGGCGGCGCCGTGACAACCCGATCCGTGTTGGAAAGGGCCGAATTGAGGCGGCTCGATCAGCCGCTTTACCGTGCTTCGGCGATAAATTCCAGTGTGAGCCGGCTTGTTTTGGCAGTAGGGTTGGGATATGCTTAGACCCAAATCTCTTTAAGGGAGAAACATAATGAACATTTCCGTGCGTCGCTCGCTCATCGGATGTGCTTTCGCGTTTGCTTGCGCATCTGTGGCCTTCGCTCATATCAGGATCGCTCCGACCGAATCAGCGCCGGGCGCTCGCGAGAAGTACACGATGCGAGTCCCGAATGAGAAGCAGGTGAACTCGATTCGGGTGGAAGGCGAATTCCCCGCTGGACTTGAGATTTACGACTTCGAGTTCAAACCCGGTTGGAAAATCGATTTCAAGAAGGACGACAAGGGCAAAATCGTGGGTGCGACGTGGACGGGGAAGGTGCAGCCTTACGAATTCATCGAGTTCGGAATGCTTGGTATCAACCCGAAAGAAGAGACGAGTTTGGTGTGGAAGTTCGTTCAGTATTACGACGACGGCTCGAAAGAGGAATTCACAGGACCGGTAGGGTCGAGGATGCCTTCGCCTGTAACAACTCTCAAGAAGCCTGAAACAACCATCAGCGCCTCGAAGTAACCAAGTACCTGGGGAAACTAAGCAGGCGACAAGCCAATCGCTGGAAGGCATTTTGGGAACGGTTGGCCAAACGCCGGGACCAACTTGTGTTTGAAACAGCGCTAGCCCAATCCGTGCCCATGGCCGTGGTCCTGGCCGGCGGTTACGCCCGAGATACCGATGATACCGTGACCATCCACTGCAACACGGCCAAAGCCGCCGCGGCAGCTATTGTGCAAGAATCAAAATAGCCCTGGATGATTACGGCGAAAGCACTGGATATTCACGTGGAACAGTTGTTTACGCTGCTGGAGCGCCTGCACTTCGCTTTAGCGGACGCAGGAATCGAATATCGTGTGATCGGAGGAATGGCAGTGTTCTTTCAGGTCAGCGCACGAGATCCCGATGCAGCACGGTTGACCAGAGACGTGGACATTGCCGTCGATCGAAGCGACCTGGACCGCATCGCAAGAGCAGCCGCGAGCTTCGGTTTCCGGTACCGGCACGTGGCCGGCATCGACATGCTCGTGAGTGCTGAGAATCCCAAAGCAAAGAGTGCTGTTCACTTGGCTTTCGTCCGCGAGAAGGTTCGGCCCACGGATTTATCGGCCATTCCGGGGTTTTCTGAACCAACGAAGACAATTGAAGGATTTCTTCTCGCGCCAGTACCCGATCTCGTCCGTATGAAGCTCACCAGCTTTCGGCTCAAGGACAAGACGCACATTATCGACATGGATTCGGTCGGGTTGATTACGCCGGAAATCGAAGCGGCGCTTCCAGGCGCCTTGCGCGGGCGACTGGAGCAGGTGCGCGCCGAAGAGGCGCAAGCCACCGGCCGTTAGCTCTCGGCTTCGAAAACTTCTTTCAGCGGAACTTCGATGTCCGGACTTTTGGTGCGCAGCATGCCATCCAGCACTTCGTGCATCTCGCCCGGCGTATAGCAAAAGGCGCGCTTCGCCAGCGGATCGAGCACCCAAACGTAGCATACGCACATCTTGAAGTAATCCGACAATCGCTCGTTCAGGCGTGCGACCCTGTCCTCCGGAGAAAGGATTTCGACACAAAGAAATGGCGCCTGCCGCACAATGGGATCGCGAGGAGCGGACGCCGGAAGCACGCATAGATCCGGCACGCGAAACGCGTCGGACTTACCTGGACGCGCTGCTCAGTCAGGACGTGGATTCCCCATTGAGTTCTCCTGTTAAAGAGGTAGGCAGCGAGACTCGTCTGCGTGTAGCTATGCGGTTGCTCACCCAAGTTGCGCTCCTGGATCTCGCCATCCACGTAATCCCGATCCGGATCAAAACTCGCGGCGAGATATTCTTGGACAGAAACGAGTGTGGCGCTCGACATTGGCGGACTTCCCCCCTATTATGCGCTCAACCCACCGGCGCCGAATAGGGTTTTCACGCTTCGAAAACGTCTTGCAGCGGGACCGCAATGTCCGGGCTGTTCGTGCGCAGCATCCCATCCAGCACTTCATGCATCTCACCCGGCGTATAGCAAAAGGCGCGCTTCGCCAGCGGATCGAGCACCCAAACGTAGCGAACTGCCATTTGGAAATAGTCCGACAGTCTCTCATTGAGCCGCGTGACCGTGTCTTCTCTGGAGAGAATCTCTACGCAGAGGAAGGGTGCCTGCCTCACGATGGGATCACGTGGATCGGAGGCCAAGAGTACGCATACATCCGGAACTCGAAAACGCGTCGGACTGACCTGAACTCGTTGCTCGGGAAGGACGTAGATCCCCCACTGAGCTTCTCGCTGAAAAAGGAACGCGTAAAGACGTCCTTGTGTCCGGCTATGCGGTTGCTCACCCAAGTTACGCTCCTGGATCTCGCCATCTACATAATCCCGATCCGGATCAAAGCTCGCGGCAAGATACTCTTGGACAGAAACGAGTGTGGCGCTCGACATCGGCGGACTCCTTTCTATTATGCGCTCAACGCCGTGGATTCTTAAGCTTCAAAGACTTCTGCGAGCGGCACTGCGACATCCGGGCTGCTCGTTCGCAAAACTCCATCCAGCACCTCGTGCATCTTGCCGGGTGTGTAGCAAAACGCCCGACGCGTCGGCGGATCGATCGCCCAAACGTAGCGGACGCCCATATGAAAATAATCCGACAGTTTGTCGTTGAGCCGCGTGACCGTATCGTTTCTGTCGAGGATCTCGACGCAAAGGAACGGCGCATTCTTTACGATTGGATCACGCGGATCGGAGGCCAGGAGTACGCATACGTCCGGAACCCGAAAACGCGTCGGACCAACCTGAACACGCTGTGACATCAGGACACGGACCCCCGCCTGAGCTTCCTGTTGGAAAAGCAAGAAGCCCATGGCGGCGTGGGCGCTACTGTGGGGTTGCTCACCGGAGTGACGTTCCAGGAGCTCGCCATCAACGTACTCGCGATCCGCTTCGTAACTCGTGGTGAGATATTCTTGGACGGTCACCATCAGTCCACCGGCGCGGAATACGCCGACGCGGGGGCCGACGCAATGAGCGCGTCTTCGAACGAATAATCCGGCTTGGGAAACTTGTGCCGCATGTACCAGCGGTAAGTCTCCTTCAAACCGGCATTGAATTCCACCGGCTTGAATTTCAAAATACGCTGCGCTTTGTTCACCACCACCGTGATCGCTGGTAAATCGAAATAGACTCCGAAATACATCTTCGGCCCCATCGGATGACCGCCCGCGCGAAGAATCCGCTCGCGCGGCAGACGAACGAACGTGGGTTCTTTGCCGGCGGCGCGCGCGAACGCCTCCAACGCTTCTACCTGCGTCAACGGCCTGGGGCTGGCGATGTTGAACGCGTGCCCCTCGATATCGGGCGTGTCGATGCACTTTACGCACGCGGCCACCAGATCGCTGATATGCACGAACTGCATCAAGCGCCGCCCGTCGCCCGGCAGAATCAAGGGCCGCCCATCGCGCAAACGATCCCAGAAAAATGCTTCTCGATAAAACGGATTCCCCGGACCATACACAAAGGGAGGACGCAGCGTCACCACCGGAAATCCAGTGCGCTGCCGCATGCGGAACAGCGCTCGCTCGCTCATGGCCTTGTCACGCACGTAGCGGTCCGGATGATCGTCCGGCGCCAGCGCGTCGCCCTCGTGATGGTTCAGCCCATCGCCATAGGCGCCCACGCTCGACATAAAAACATAACGGTGCAGATTGTTCCCGGCAGCACGCGCCGTCGCTTCCACTTGCGCGGCCGTTGTGCCGCGCTCCCAGTCGTACACGTTGTCGTACACGACATCGAAGCTCTTGCCCGCGAGCGCTCGCTTCACGGCCTCGGGATCGTTGCGGTCCGCGACAATGTTCCCGACCCTTTTGCCCAGCTTGTGGCGGGGCTTGCGATGCAGAACCGTCACATCGTGACCGGCGTGGAGCAGTTGCTTCACCAGCGTCTGGCCGATGAACAGAGTACCGCCGATCACCAGCACTTTTCGCTTGGCCGGCTCCTGGCGCTTGGATCCGTTAGTCGTAGTACTCGAGCCCAAGGTGTGTAATCAAGTCCTCTCCGCGCATCCAACGCAGCGTGTTCTTCAACTTCATCAACTGAATGAAAATGTCGTGCTCGGGATACAATCCGGGAGCCGTCATGGGAGCCTTGAAGTAGAAGGACAGCCACTCTTGGATGCCTTTCATGCCCGCGCGCTGGGCCAGATCCAGGAAAAGAACGAGATCCAGCACCAGAGGAGCGGCCAGGATGGAATCGCGGCACAGGAAGTTGATCTTGATCTGCATGGGATAACCGAGCCATCCGAAGATGTCGATGTTATCCCAGCCTTCCTTGGCGTCGCCGCGTGGCGGATAGTAATTGATGCGAACTGCGTGATAAAGGTCCTTATAAAGTAGCGGGTACAGCTCGGGCTGCAGGATCTGCTGGAGCACGCTCAGCTTGGTCTCCTCTTTGGATTTAAACGAGCCGGGATCTTCCAGCACTTCGCCATCGCGATTCCCCAGAATATTGGTGGAGAACCAGCCCGACATCCCCAACATGCGCGCCTTCAATCCCGGTGCGACCAGCGTCTTCATGAAGGTCTGCCCGGTCTTGAAATCTTTGCCGCAAATCGGGATCTGTCGATCGCGAGCCAGTTCCAGCAACGCCGGTGTGTCCGTGGTCAGATTGGGCGCGCCGTTGGCGTACGGCACCCCGCTCTTCAATGCGGCATAGGCGTAAATCTGGCTGGGAGCGATGTCCGGATCGTTTTTCTGCAAGCCGCACTCGAAATCCTTCAGCGTCTGATGCACGGCTCCCGGCTTGTGAAACACTTCAGTGGATCCGCACCAGATCATCACCATTCGCTGGACGCCACGAGATTCACGGAACTGCCGGATGTCCTCCATCAGCATTTCCGCCTTGTCCATCTTCGAGCCGGCCTGCTTGACGTTTGGCCCATTCAAGCGGCGCACATATTCCTGATCGAATACGGCCTGCATCGGCTTGATGGCGCTCAGCGGCTCGCGAACTTTCTCCAGCAGCGGCGCGTCCAACACCGCGGCGTGTGCCGCCGATTCGTATGCCGTGTCGTTGAAGATATCCCAACCGCCGAAGACCAGATCTTCTAAGCCGGCCAGCGGAACAAAATCCTTGATGTACGGGCTGCGGCCTTCGGTGCGTTTGCCAAGGCGTACCGTTCCCAGCTGTGTGAGCGAACCGATGGGCTGGCCCAAGCCGCGTTTTACCAATTCCACTCCCGCCATGAATGTCGTGCTGACCGCTCCAATGCCGGGAATCAGGACTCCTAGCTTACCTTCGGCGGGCGCAATCCGGGTATTTCCTGTGGTGGACAACTGTGAATCTCCTTGGGTGTCGACGAGGCTCCAAATGCCCTCGGAATGGGCTTGCGACGCCTATCCGCCTCTATTGTAACATTTTATGCCGGCGCTAAAGAAATTGGCTAAACTAAAGTCTAATGATTGAGCGTGCAACCAGCACCATCTCCGCCATTCTCATCGACGATGAGCAACTCGCGCGCGAGGAACTGTCCTACCTCCTCAAAGAGTTCCCCGACGTCGAAATCCTTGCCACTGGCCGCAACGGATTGGAGGCCGTAAAGCTCATCGAAAACCTGGAGCCCGACGTCGTCTTTCTGGACGTCCAGATGCCAGGCCTCGACGGCTTCGGCGTGATCCAGAATCTCCGCGAAAAAAACTTTCCACTGCCGCATTTCATTCTCGCCACCGCATACGATCAGTACGCCATACAAGCTTTTCGCTGGGAAGCTCTCGATTACCTGCTCAAGCCCATCGAGAAGGACCGGCTCGCGCTGGCTGTCGAACGCGCGCGGAAAGCCGTCAACGAGAAATCCAAACTGGCGCCGCAGCCGGAACTCACTCCGTTGAAGGCCGCGCCGCAGCGCACCAAGCTGTTGGTGAAGAACAACAATCGCAACTTCATCGTCGACGCGCAGGACGTGGTGTACGCCACCATCGACGACGGCCTCATCACCGTGGTCGCCACCAACGTCGAGGGCGAATCGAATTACCGCACCATCGAAGAGCTGCAATCCAATCTCGATCCGGATACTTTCTGGCGGGTTCACCGCTCGTTCCTGGTGAACATCCATCGCATCAAGGAAGTGATTCCGTGGTTCAAGTCGAGTTTCCAGCTCCGCATGGACGACAAGAAGCAAACCGAAGTGCCGGTGAGCCGCGTGCAAACCAAGCGGCTGCGCGCGCTGTTGAAACTCTAACCACAAACCAGACGCTTGAGACTTAACCCTATGTCCCCTGCTGCTCCCAGTCGCGCCGCGTTTACGATTCGCCGCGCCAAACCCGAAGACGCGCCCGCCGCCGGCCAAATCTGTTTCGACGCCTTCCAGAAGATCAACAGCGATCACAATTTCCCGCCCGATTTTCCATCGCCGGAAAGCGCCGTAGGGGTGCTGACCCATATGTTTTCGCATCCCGGATTCTATTGCGTGGTCGCGGAAGCCGACGGCCGCATCGCCGGTAGCAACTGCCTGGACGAGCGCGATCCCATCGCCGGCATCGGGCCCATTACGATCGATCCGAAGGTGCAAAATCGCGGCGTCGGTCGCAAGCTGATGGATGCCGTGCTCGACCGCGCGCGAGAGCGCAACTTCGCCGGCGTCAGGCTGGTTCAGGCAGCGTTTCACAACCGGTCGCTTTCGCTCTATACGACGCTGGGCTTCGACGTTCGCGAGCCGCTGGCGGTGATGCAGGGCCCTGCCATCGAGAGATCTTACGACGGATTTGCGGTGCGGGCGGCCCGGATTGCGGACCTTGAAGCGTGCAACCAGGTTGCTCTGCGCGTCCACGGGCATCAGCGCGGCGGCGAACTCAGCGATGCCATCGAGCGGGGCACGGCGACTGTAGTGGAACGTGACGGTCGGATCACTGGATACGCCAGCGCGCTCGCGTTTTTCGGGCACGCCGTCGCGGAAACCAACCCGGATCTACAGGCGATCATCGCGGCCTCGGAGGAGTTCGGCGGCGCCGGAATTCTGGTGCCTTCGCGCAACTCGGAACTATTCCGCTGGTGCCTGGCCAACGGCCTGCGCGTGGTCGAGCCCATGACGCTGATGTCGCTCGGGCTGTACAACGAGCCCAAGGGCGCATTTCTGCCCTCCATTTCCTGCTGAACAAATCTTCTACTTTTGTTTGATCGCGATCTCGACGCCGGAGGAGCCCAGGAAAGATGACTGCCCCTGCGATACCACGCCACCCACCTCGATCTGCACCGGAACCAGGCCTGGCAGGCTGAGGTAGGTGGGGTTCGGAACGACGGCTTGCACTGTAAATACGTCGGCCGGGAAACCCGCCGCGGCACCGACGTTGAATTGGGGCCCGGGGACGTACAGGTCCGCGACAAAGATCGCGACCGTGTTGACTGGCGCCGCGGGCGTGCTGCGATGAAGAACACCATCGACACCTGGCGGTATTGTCTGGCCAACTCCGGTGGCATAGAACGTGACCGCAGATCCGACCGCCGCCGGATTGTTGAGCGAGTTCGGCGTGCCGTCCTGATTGAAGGCGAGCGCCTGGCCGGACCCACTTCCGTCCACGGTATAGATTCCTGGCGAAGTGGGCGCGACGACGAGCCACATCGGGTTGGAAAGCACTCCACTGGATTGAACCTGCGCTTGGGTGAATGTTTTGCCGTCCAGAGCATACGGCACGATGGCGGTTAAGCGGCTCGACGTGACCGAGAGCAGCGTTGCGGGCCCTTTGTCGAACAGCAGTTGCGTATCCGCGGCCGTTCCAAAACCAGCGCCTTCCACGGTAATGATTTCGCCTGGTGAAATCGAAAAACCCAGCAAGCTGGCGGCGTTCAGCACGTTATCCAGCCGGACGTTGGGAATGTCCGACATGTCGTATTCAGAGATGAAAGCATCCTGGAAGGACTGCTGCGAAATATTGCCGTTGGGGAAAGTACTGCCGGCAATGATGGCTCTGCCGCTAGAGTCCAGCGCCAGCCCCGTCATCAGGAAGTCTCGCGAATCTCCCACGTAAGTGGAAAACAGCAAATTCGATACAGAACTATCCACCTTCATTAAGAATCCTGTTTGGGTGGCGAACATGCCTTGCAGCGGGCTGAACAAACGGAAATTGGTGGAGGATGTCTCGCCGGCGATTACGATGTTGCCTTCTGAATCGAGCGCGATGGCCTGGCCCGAATCGCCGTTGACGCCGAGCATCTTGGAAAACAGTTGCGCGCCGCTCGGATCGAACTTCGCGACCAGTGCGCCCGCGCCGGTGACGTAGACGTTGTTGTGGGAATCCAAAGTGATCCCTCTGCCGACGGCGCCCAGCGCCGCGGAATAGAGCAACGCAGAACCATCCGCGCTGAGTTTGTCGACGAATTGCGATGTTCCGGTTACATACACATTGCCGGCGGAGTCCAAAGCGATAACTTTTGCGACTTGATCACCGGTAGCCGAATTGTTAAAAGCGGAGGTCAAGTGGTTCAGATATGTGGCATAGATGAACGCCGATCCCGCGGGGTTTAACTTAAACACGAAGCCATCGACCTGCGGAATGCACATGAACTGGGGGATCTCCAAACACGTCGGCACCGTGGACCAGTAGGCGTTTTTGGTCACTGGAAGGCCTGGGCCCTGGCTCGACCCGGTTACAAAGGCGTTGCCTTCAGAATCGACCGCAATGCCTCCAGGAACGACGCCGTCGATGGTCGCCGAGTAGACCAGCTTGTTGCCGCTCGGGTTTAACTTCAGGACAAATCCCGGACCAGCGCTGATTGCTTCGAGAGCACCCGAAGTCAATGGAAAATCCGGCGATTGGGTCAATCCAGTGACATAAACGTTGTTTTGGGCATCCAGCGCGATTCCGGCGGTTTGATCGGAAACGCTCCCGCCGATGTAAGTGGAGTAAAGAATCTTCTTGCCACTGGGATCAAGCTTGGTGACGAAGATATTGTTGGCAGCCTGCGTCGCAAGGAAAATGGTCGCCGAGTTGGAAGAGACCGCAAAGTTCTGGATGGTGAGGCTGGGCGCCAATTGGGAAAACGTTGCGCCACCATCTGTGGATCTATAGAGAACGTCGTAGAGCTGCACGTACAGCGTATTCGGCTGCACAGGATCGGCCGCCACTTGCACAACCCCAAAAGTGCTCGGGACACTCAGGGCATGCCAGGTGATGCCGCTGTCGGTGCTCTTGAACAACCCCGAAGGCGAGCTTCCATACAGAATGGAGGAGTTATTGGGATCTACCAGCGGCGAAAAATACGGCGCTCCGACGGATGAGATCGGATTCCAGGTGGCCCCCCCGTCCGTGCTTTTGAAAACGGTTTCGAGTTCACCTACCGGCTGTGACGCATACACAACGCCCTGGTTATTCGGATCGAAGGCAATCGCGTCGTAGCGGAACGAGTAGGGCGACCAGTTGGCGCCGCCATCGGTGCTTTGGAACTCTCCGTGGCCGGTCACTACAAAGATATGCGAGGTTTGAATAGGATCGATAACGAGAGCCTGGCGCGAAATCTCAATGTAGGTTGCGGTGGGACCGGTGAGTCCATTGTTGATGGCCGCAAAAATGGCGCCCGCGTCGGTGGACTTGAACAGGCCAGGCCCGTTCTCAATGGCCAGGTAGATCACCTGCGAATTGGAAGGGTCGATCACGATGCAGACAATCGTGCCGCCGGAGGGCAAACCGCTGCCGATCGGTCCAGGTGGCGCCGGAGTCTGTGGTTTTCAAAAGCCCATTCGAAGTGGCCGCGTAGGCGGTAGAAGGAGACTTGGGATCGGTGGCTAGTGCGGTGATCGAGTTCAGAATGCCGCTCAGGCGGTTCAAAGTCGTTCCGCCATTATCCAGACGGTAGGCGTAGGCATCCTTAAGTTGCCCCTGGACGCCGCCGACGACGGGAAAATCGAGCGATGCGGTCTGGCCGGCGATGTAGATATTGCCCTGAGAATCGAGTGCGAGACCGTTCACTTGATCCGGACCGCTTCCGCCGATCGAGGTGTAGAAGACCAGAGTTGGATCGATGACGAGCGGCCGCGAATGGTCATATTTCCCGACGACGAGCGCGAATTGACGATCGGCGCGCGGTTCGTAACGGGCCTCGACGGCAGTTCGATTGGCGCCCTCCTGCCAGACTATCGGCTTGCGCTGCGTCAGCGTTCCGGCGGCCGTGGCGAGTTCAATCTCGCCCCGATCGTTCAGCCGGACACTGCGCGCTCCATCGAAAGCGAGAACGATGTGCGTGGGATCGGCGCCGGGCGCAACCAGGAAATCGTATTCGAGTTGGCCGGCTTCTCCGCGAAAGACTGCATCGATGCCCGGATAAAGATGCTGCTGGAGAACCCGCTCGTAGGTCGGAAGATTTCCGAGCGGCTGCGCGGAACGGAGGAAATAATTGACGACGCCGGGGAGCGGGCTCACTCCTTTGAGTTTGGCGGGGGTTGAATTGACGAAGCGAATGCGCACGCCCTCGGCGGAATTGCGTGGCGCGAGGACTGCGCCGGCTGGTGTCAGGAAGACGGTGTAGCGCGAGGAGCGAGCGACGAACTGTGCGCGCTCATCGGTTTGCCCTACATTCGGCTCAAAGCGCAACGCCGTTGGCGTGGAGGATTGAGGAGCGAAAGACTGAGGAGCGGCTGCGACGGCGGCAGCCAATGCTAGAAAGAACAATGGCACGGTTTGATTATATGCGTCGGGAGTGCAGAGTCTTGTACGAAAGAAGCCGTATGCGCTCAGACTGGAATTCGCTAAAGACCCGGATTTCTGCTTGCGTGCCAGAAGTGCAGGATCTCCACGAAATTAGGCGCTTCGTGAACACGGTAGTAAATCAGTATCGGCGCGTGAACCAGTTGGCGAACACCGCGACGTCCAGCCACTGGGGCTCCAATGTAGGGAAAGCTCTTCAGCAGATAGATGTGATTCAGGATTGCGTTACCGAATCGCTCCGTATTCTCGGGAAGGGAAGCCCAGGAGTACGTGAGGATTTCCTCAAGATCCGCTAGCGCGGCCTCTGTGATTCGAACTTGGAAATCCACTCAGGGATCAGCTTACAGGCCTCGTCGAGGGAAACGGTGCGCCCTTCGCCAGCGTCTTTGATCCCACGGTCAATAGCGGCGAGAGTTTCGGCGTGCACCGCTACCTCCTCGGTCACCGGAATGTGCCACTTTAGGTCGACCATGCTCTTAACGTAGCGCACATTCACGCCCGAAACAATGGATCGGAGTTCCGGCAGTGCTTCAGTTTGCGTCTCCGATCTGCCTAAGTTCCGTAATCACGGCGCTGAGTTCGGCAAGTGCGTTGGGGTCCTGAGGCACATGACTGTTCCGTCTTCCCACGTTTCACGTTTTATCCCTAACCACCGATTCCTGCGCCCGACAGCAAGTCTATCATCGGACGTCGGAGGAATTGACCACTTGCACGGTGGCGCCACTGGCGAGCGAATCGGGCGGATTGGCGATCACCGGATCGCTTTCGGCGAGGCCGGAGACGACCTCGACTTCGTTGCCGTAATCCTTGCCCAGGATAATCGGGACTAATTCGACTTTGTTACCGTCGCGAACCACGCCGACACGCAGGCCTTCACTGCGGAACATCAGCGCGCTCACTGGCAGAATGAGCGAACGCGAGCCCTCGGGAATCATGAGATGGACTTCCGCATAGGCGCCGGGACGAAGCTCGCCCGAAGCGTTGTCCACATCCACTTCGGTGAGCAGCGTTCTGGTGGCTGGGTCGATGGCTCCAGCGGTGCGGACCAGTTCGCCGGGAAAGTGGCGGCCGGGAAATTCCGACAGGGTCAGATAGGACTTGAGGCCCGGAGTGGCGGCGCGTGAATCGGCCTGCGGAACGCTCACGTAAACGCGAAGCTTCGCGGTGGACGCCATGTGAAACAGTTCCTGCGCCGTTCCGCCATTGCCCGCATTGATGAGAGCGCCGACGTCGATATTGCGAGCCGTTACGAGGCCGTCAAATGGCGCCTTCACTGTCTCATAGTTCTGCATCTCTTCGAGACGGGCGAGATTGGCTTCGGCCGCCGCAATATTGCTGCGCGCGGCCGCGATGGCCTGCTCGAGAGCCTTCAGATTGGCTACCTGCGCTTGATATTGCGCCTGATACTGATCGTTCTCCTGGCGCGAGACTGCGCCTTTGGCCACCAGGTTCTGCCAGCGCTGAGCGGTAACGCCAGCGATCTCTTCGTTCGCCTTGCCTTGCTGCTGGTTGGCGATGGCCTGATCCAAAGACGCCTGGGTTTGTTCAATGGTGGCTCTGGCTTGACGAACCTGCTGGTCGAGCTCGGGCGCTTCGATGATCGCGAGGACCTGGCCCGCTTTCACGCGTCCGCCGATATCGACGTTCCATTGTTTCAAGTAACCACTGGCGCGCGCGTAGATCGGAGAGTCGGTGAAGGCTTGAATATTGCCTGGCAGCACGACTTCGTCCTTCATCGCGCCCAGCTTGGGATGGACGATGGAAACGGCCGGGATTGCGAGTTCCCGCGTGGTTTCCTTCACCGCCGCGGCGGTCTTGATGCGAACGTTGATACCCCAGTAGACGATGCCCGCTACAAGCAGCACGGCCAGGAAGAGTATAACTGTAAACCGCAGTGTTCGCCCACGCGCAGGGCGCCGGCTGGGCGGCAGGAACGGCTCATCGGCATGCCTAGCGGAGCGGTGAGTCTCGAGCATGGGCTCACTATCTAGCGTTCGTCCTCTATCAGGCATTGCTAATCACTCGCCTCCGGTGCAACATGCTGAATACAGTGGGTACAAAAAATAGGGTCGCGATGGTGGCGCAGATCAGTCCACCAATTACGGCGCGGCCGAGCGGCGCATTTTGTTCGCCGCCTTCACCCATGCCCAATGCCATAGGGATCATTCCGATGATCATGGCGAACGCGGTCATAAGGACGGGACGAAAACGCGTGAAACCGGCTTCCAGAGCGGCGCGTACGGGATCGCCTTCGGTCTCCAGATGCTCCTTGGCAAAACTGATCACCAGGATGCTGTTGGCAGTGGCCACGCCGACGCTCATGATGGCGCCCATCAACGCCGGTACGCTCAACGTGGTGCGCGAGATGAACAGAAAAATCACGATTCCGGCCATAGCGGCGGGAAGCGCCGTGATGATGATGAAGGGATCGAGCCAGGATTGGAAATTGATCACGATGAGGAAGTAGACCAGAATAATGGAAAGGATCAAGCCGGCCAGCAGGCCGCGAAACGACGACTGCATGGTATCGATCTGGCCGCGCACGATCAATTGAGATCCCCGCGGCAGTTTGGCGCGCGCGTTTGCGACGATGCGATTGATGTCGGTGGCAACGCCGCCCAAGTCGCGATCCTGTACGTTTCCGAAAATATCGATGGCGCGCTGGATGTTGTAGTGCGAAACAACAGCCATCTCGGCCCGGCGGCTGGTATTGACGAAGTCCCCCAGGATTTCCGGACCATGCACGCCGTGGCCGGTTATAGGGATATTGTCGAGGTCGCCGAATGAGGAGACGTCGTATTGCGGAGTCTGCGCGACCAGGTTGTAGGTTACGCCGTTCTTGGGATCGAGCCAGTAAGTCGGCTGGGTTTGAGAAGTTCCGCTGAGTGAAATCAGCAGACTGTTGGCCACGTCGAGCTGCGAGTAACCGCTCTCCAGCGCCTTGGTACGATCGACGTTCACTTGAATGCGCGGGAGATCAAAGAGCTGGTGGACGCGTAGATCCACGGCGCCGGGAACGGTACGAAGCTGGCCGAGGAGGTTAGTGGCGAAAGCTTGGTTGGCGACTAAGTTCGGACCGGAGACTTGAACGTCGATGGGCGCCGGCAGGCCGAAGTTCAAAATCTGGCTGACAATGTCAGCGGGCAGGAAGTAAAACGCCACTCCGGGAAATTCGCGCGGAAGTTTGCGGCGCAACTCTTGGACATAGAAGTCGGAGGGCCGGTGGCCTGGCTTCAAGGTGACCAAGACATCGGCGTCCATGCTTCCGATGGGGGCCGAGTTGCTGTAGGCCATGTTGATGGAGCTATACGGAAGCCCGATGTTGTCGATGATGCTGGCCAAGTCGGACGGAGGAATGGCTTCGCGCATTGATGTTTCGATCAAGTCGCCCAGGCGGGCGGTCTCTTCGATCCGGGTTCCCGTTTTGGCGCGGAAATGCAAATTAAACTGGCCGGCGTCGGTGACGGGAAAGAAGTCGCGGCCAAGCCAGGGAATCAGCAGAAAGGCGGCGGCGCAAACCGAGAGAAACACGGGAACGAACAATCCGCGCCGCTGAATGCAGGTTTCCAGTGTTCGAAGATAGCCCATGCGCGCGGCTTCGAACGCGCTCTCGAAGGCGCGCTGGAATCGCGCGGCGATGTTCCAGGATTGCGGTTGGGAGAGATGATGCCCGTGAACCTTCAGCAGGTACATCGCGAGCGTCGGGACCAGGGTTCGAGAGAGAACGTAGGACGCCAGCATGGCGAACACCACGGCTTCAGCCAGAGGGACAAAGAGGTAGCGGGCAACGCCAGTCAGGAAAAACATCGGGATAAAGACGATGCAGATGCAGAGCGTTGAAACGAGCGCGGGGAGCGCAATTTGGGCCGCGCCGTCGAGGATGCCGGTGTGCAGATCCTTGCCCTCATCGAAATTGCGGTCGATATTCTCGATGGTCACAGTAGCGTCGTCGACCAGGATGCCAACAGCTAGCGCCAGCCCGCCCAGCGTCATGATGTTGATGGTTTCCCCCAGCGCGCTCAGCATACAAATGGAGCAGAGAATCGAAAGCGGGATCGAGATCGCGATAATCAGCGTGCTGCGCCAGCTCCCGAGGAAGAGTAGGATCATGATGGCCGTAAGGCACGCTGCGATGATGGCCTCCCGAATCACTCCGTTGACGGCGGCGCGCACAAACACCGACTGGTCGGCAATCGGTTCAATCTTGAGCGCCGGCGGGAGCGCGGAGGCGATCTTGGGCAGCATGTCTCGAACTTCCTTGACGATGTCGAGCGTGGAAGTGTCGCCGATTTTCAAAACGCTAACCAAGGCGCTGCGTTGTCCGTTGCGGCGGACGATATTGGTCTGCGGCGAAAATCCGTCGCGTACGTGAGCAACGTCGTGCACGTAAATGGTGCTGTTTCCGGCGGCCTTTAAGGGAAGATCGTTGAGCTCCTGAATGGTCTCCGGGCTGGCATTCAGACCAACGTCGTACTCGAACTGGCCGATTTTTGACGTGCCGGTAGGCAGAATCAGGTTCTGGGTATTCACCGCGTTCACCACATCGGCCGGCGACAGGCCTTTCGACTGGAGCAGCGCTGGCTGAAGATCGATCATCACCTGGCGCTGCTTTCCGCCATAGGGCCAAGGAACAGCCGCGCCCTGCACCGTAGCGAGCTGAGTGCGCATGAAGTTGGCGGCGTAATCGAACAATTGCTGCTCGGACAGGCCTTCACCGGAAAGCGCAAGTTGGAGGATAGGGACGCTGGAGGCGCTGTACACCAGCATGTAGGGTGACTGAGCGCCGGGCGGCATCGAATGGAGCCCGTTTTGCGCGACAGAGGTCAACTGCGCGATCGCCAAGTCGGGGCGCGCGCCAGGATGGAAAAAGACCTTCGTAATGCTGCGACCGTTAACACTCTGCGATTCCAGGTGATCGATGTCGGTGACGACGGCGGTGAGAGAGCGCTCATATGGCGATGCGATCCGCTCTTCCATTTCTTCGGCGCTCAAGCCGTTGTAATTCCAGAGGGCGGCGATGACGGGGAGGTTGACGTTCGGGAAGATGTCGGTAGGCGTGCGCAGGATGACGAGCGGGCTGATGAGCAAGATCAAAAGCGCCAAGACAATGAACGTGTACGGCCGCGTCAGCGCTATCTTAACGATCCACACTTGGCAGGGAACTCCTGAAGACTTGGCGAAGGTTCATCTAAGGCTCGTTACTGGCCCTTTTTAACTAGATCGGCACGCCGCCCGGCGCTCATTCGCCTTCGGGAGGCGCGTCGGGTGATTTCTTTGTGCGCGATGACGTACTTTTCGATGTTTCGGGGCGGGCGCCCGGTGCGCTTTTCCAGCAGGTCTTGCGGCAGAAACGAAGCCGATCTCATTGTATCGCATGGGTCCAAGCAGGCTTGATATATCGCTCGCTATATCGTAAGATTGTTTTGTCGATATAATTATCAGGAGGGCTTATGCGGCATAGGCATGGCGATTGGGGTAGTTGGGCTTTCGACCCCGGATGGGGCCGGGGAGGGCGGTTTTTCGGAGCCGGCGAAGTACGGATCGCGATCTTGTCGCTGTTATCGGAAAAGCCGAGGCATGGCTATGACCTAATGAAAGAGCTGGAGACGCGATCGGGGGGCAGCTATCGCGTGAGCGCGGGCACCATGTATCCCGCGCTACAGCAACTGGAAGACGAGGGGATGATCGTCTCCGAGACCAAGGACGGCAAGCGGGTGTATCAGCTGACCGATCTCGGCAAGCAGGAACTAGAGCGCGAGCGCGCAACGGCGGACGACATCTGGCGCAGGACTTCGGACTGGGGCGACTGGGGGCAGTGGATCGTGGGGAGCCCGCTCGGCCCCATGATGAAGGCGACCTTTCGCGCCATGAAGCATGCGACGCGCGAGCCGGAGATGCGGAAGCGAGTGGAGGAGATCCTGGATCGGGCGCGGCGGGAGCTGGAAGATTTGTAAAAAGGGGTTGGGGATTGGGGTTAGGGATTTGGGATTGGAGGATTACTTCGTCGTAGGTTCGCCTTCGGACGGGAATTCGAACATCTCGCCGCCGGTGTGGACCACCAGCGCTCCGGGGCCGAGAAGTTTGCCGTTGCTGGGGAAAAAAACGGCGCCATCGGTGGACTCTCCGGATGCGAGCTTGGTAGGAACCAGAGCCAGCGCGGAGGCTGCGGCGCCTGCTTTGAGCCGCGCCGAGACACCTTCGGCCAGCGCGCTTTGGCGGCGTGATTCATAGCCATTGGTGGTCTGCATGTGTTCGTTGCCGTAGACGCCGCGTTCGTAAGTGGTGACGAGCTTGATAACATCGTGGCGGCCGGCCTTATTAAGGAGGTTGTTCACCACCGAGAGCGCGGTGGCGGCCTGCCAAACTGTTCCGTCTTGCTGGCGATAAGTGAAATCCTCGGGCTTGACCGTCCAGGAGATGGGTGAGCCGTTGGAGATCGAGACCTGCATGATGGAATATTCCTTCAGGTGCGCGGGCAGGTTGGCAAACATGACGGTGACGCCGCCCTTGGTCAACGTCTTGTACTGCAGCCCGTTGGATTCGAATGGGATGATCTGCGCGGAGACAATCTGCGCGAAGAACGTCGCGCAGGCCGCCAGCGGGGCGGCGAGGAGAAACCTCATAGTTCCATCATAGATGGCCGAGGCGCAAGTTTCCGCCGGCTTCCAGTCTCGCGCCGATTCGTTTCGCCATTTGCAGCTTCCAGGATACGTAGACTGTTTGCCTTAGACCGATACTAGAGCGGCCTCTTTTTCTAAGGTGTTCCTTGACCGTAACTAGTACCAAGAGCCAATTGCTGCTACCGTGCTTGAGCCTTAGTCTACATTCAGGAGTGCTATAAGAGATGCTTAGAGGCATAATTATCTGTCCCGATGTGGACCTGAACGAGAGGTTAGAAGCGATTCTGACAGAGACCGGAATCGTAAGCGTCACGCGGACACTCGACCGATATCCCAGCGCTCTCGAACTGCTGCGTTTCTTACGTGCGCATGCGCCGCAAGTGGTATTCGTCAGCACAGAGTCGACCGCCAAGGCGCTGGAGATCGCGCGCGAGGTGGAGAAAAATACGCCGGGTGTTCAGATTGTCGCGGTGAGTCGTTTCGTCGATCCGCAGATTCTGCTGGAAGTGATGCGGGCTGGAATTCGCGAGTTTGCATCGCTGCCGTTCGATCGCCAGACGTTGGTGGACGCCCTCCTACGAATCAAGGACGCGGTGGTAGCGCGTCCGCCGGCTATTGAGGCGACCAATCATGTTTACACTTTCCTGCCGTCCAAAGCGGGCGTGGGAACATCCACGGTTGCGATGAACACCGCGGTGGCGATGTCGCGCCTGCACGAGGCCTCGGTCCTGCTTTCCGATTTCGACCTGAATTCCGGCATGGTGCGGTTCATGCTGAAGCTGGATAGTGCATATTCGGTTACCGACGCGGCCGAGCATGCCCTCCAGATGGACGAGAGCTTGTGGCCGACCATGGTGACCTCGATCGGCAAGCTGGACGTGCTGCACGCGGGCAAACTGAATCCGGATTTCCGCATCGAGCCGACGCAGATCCGCCATCTGATGGAGTTCATGCGGCGGAACTACACCGCGCTGTGCTTTGACATGTCGGGAAACTTGGAGCGCTATTCGCTTGAGATCATGCACGAATCGCAGCGCATTTTTCTGGTGTGCACTCCCGAGATTCCTTCCTTGCATCTGGCTCGCGAAAAGTATATTTACCTGAAACAGCTCGATTTGGGCGAACGCGTCAGCGTGTTGCTGAACCGCTGTCCGAAGCGATCGCTGATCTCGCCGCAACAGATCGAAGAACTGCTGGGAATTCCGATCTACATGACCTTCCCAAACGACTATCAGGGCGTCCAACGCGCCATGACGGCGGGCCAGTGGGTGGAATCGGGCAGCGAACTCGGCCGCCAGTTCACAACTCTGGCGCAGAGCATGCTGGAGCCCAAGACGACCCCCGCGCCGGAGGCGAAGAAGCGATTCATCGAGTTCTTCTCGGTGATGCCGGGCAAACCCGTTATGCCGGCCAGGAAGACGGCGGGATAAATCGCAGCGCGCCGCTGATCAACGCCCGCCGCAACCGGCAAGAGCCAGCAGGGCGGCGAGGCACGCGTTCTTCTGGTCGGCAGTCCAGGGCGGACCGAGCGTATTTCCGAGGCCTGCAATCTCTTGCTGCACTGAATCGGTTGCGGCACCGAACACCTTCCCGCTATATTCATCGAGCTCCCGTTCTCGAATCCCCATTACCTGAAGGTTCAAGCGCTCGCCGGCTCTCCAAAACGATTGGCGAAAGAATTCGCCTTCGGCGGTGTGAATCAGAGGGTGCGATGCGAGGATCTTCGGGAGTGCGGGCAGGCTGCGGCCGGCGGCAAGCAGGATCGCGCAGCATCCCACAACCTTGTGGAGGCGTCGTGCTTCCAGCAGGGTCTCGTGAAGAGCGCTGGAGGCAAGCCGTTCTGACGCCGCCGCGCACTGGGCGAGATAGCTCGCCGCATCTGGAAGGCTTTTTGCGAAGTGATACGGTTGGCTCGCCCCCTGGATGTCCGGCGGGGTAATTACGATTTTTCTTCGGTGGACCACATCGATGGCGCCAGGGCTGCCCGCGACGACCACCACCGCGCCCCAACCGGAATGCGTTCGAATGCCGATCGCCGCTGGCATCATTCCAAATAATCTTACTGGAAAGCGTGGCCGCGGCAACTTCGCTATCATCGCTGGTTGGAAAACGCCGTCCTCCATTGGGTTGCCACCTACGGCTATCTCGCCATCTTCGGGTTGCTGGTGCTCGGCATTGTCGGCGTGCCGGTTCCCGATGAATTTCTGCTGACCAGCTGCGGCTTTCTCATCTATCGAGGCGACCTCCATGGGATACCGGCGTTTGCGAGCGCGCTCACTGGAAGCATGTGCGGCATCACGTGCAGCTACATCATCGGACGCACGCTCGGGTGGAAATTTCTGCACTCGCGCGCCGGCCGGTTGCTGCATGTTAGCGACCAACAAATCCGGTGGGTGCATGACTGGTTCAACCGGATTGGGCATTGGGCGCTGATGATCGGCTATTTTGTGCCCGGCGTGCGGCACTTCACAGCGATTGTAGCGGGCACGTCGAAGTTGGAATACCCCGGGTTCGCGGCTTTCGCCTACACGGGCGCGCTGATGTGGGTGAGCACCTTTGTGTTCATCGGTTATCATTTCGGCGACCGCTGGGCGCAGATTCTCGGGGCGATCGAGCACCATCTGAAACAGGCTTCGGCGGTGGCCGGCGTGTTGATTGCAGCGTACGTCGTGTATGTGTGGGTGCGACGTAAGCGTTAATCTAAGGACGGATGGGTACGACAGCAGCAGTGAGGCCGTCCGGCCTCGTCAAAGAAACTTTTTACAGCTCCACGACAGGCAAGAAAGCAGCGATGGCGGTGAGCGGCTGCATTCTCTTTCTGTTCGTCGTCGGGCATCTGATCGGCAATCTTCAGATCTATGAAGGCCCCGACAAACTGAACCAGTACGCGGAGTTGCTGCGTTCGATGCCCGCTCTGCTCTGGAGCGTGCGGACGGTTCTGCTGGCGATGGTGCTGCTGCATATATGGACGTCGGTGCAATTGGCGGTGCGCAACATCGGCGCGCGACCCGAGGGATATCGCGTGAAGAAAGCCGCCGGCTCGTCCTATGCGTCGCGGACGATGTACTGGAGCGGCCCAATAGTCCTGGCATTTGTCATTTATCATCTGCTCGACTTCACGTTCGGAAAAGTGAATCCTCACTTCGAGCCGGGCAACGTATACAGCAACGTAGTGGCCAGCTTCCAGGCGATTCCGGTGGCTGCGTTCTACATCATCGCGATGCTGCTGCTGTGCCTGCATCTGTATCACGGGCTGTGGAGCATGTTTCAGTCGCTCGGGGTCGCGCATCCGCGCTACACGCCGATGTTGCGGAAGGGCTCGGCCGTGGTGGCGACGTTGATCGCCGTGGGGAACATTTCGATTCCAGTGGCCGTGCTTTCCGGGTGGGTGAAATGATAGAACTCGACGCACGCGTGCCTTTGGGCTCGATCGAGCACCTCTGGGATCAGGCACGCTTCGAGATGAAGTTGGTGAATCCGGCGAACAAGCGCAAGCACACCATCCTGGTGGTGGGCTCCGGCCTGGCGGGAGCGTCGGCGGCCGCGACTTTGGGCGAACTCGGCTACAACGTGAAATGTTTCTGCTTTCAGGATTCGCCCCGGCGGGCACACAGCATCGCGGCACAGGGCGGCATCAACGCCGCGAAGAATTATCACGGCGACGGCGATAGCGTGTTCCGGCTGTTTTACGACACAGTGAAGGGCGGCGACTTCCGGTCGCGCGAAGCGAATGTGTACCGGCTGGCGCAGATCAGCGTGAACATCATCGATCAGTGCGTGGCGCAGGGCGTGCCCTTCGCCCGCGAGTATGGCGGAACGCTGGCCAATCGGAGTTTCGGAGGCGCGCAGGTTTCGCGGACGTTTTATGCGCGCGGGCAGACGGGACAGCAGTTGCTGTTGGGCGCGTACCAGGCGCTGGAGTGGCAAATTCACGAAGAGCGCGTTAGCATGTTTCCGCGAACGGAGATGCTGGACCTGGTAGTCGTCGATGGGCGAGCCCGCGGAATCGTAACGCGCAATCTGGTGACCGGGCGGATCGAATCGCATATGGGCGACGCGGTGGTGCTGGGCACCGGCGGCTACGGCAACGTGTATTATCTTTCGACCAACGCCAAGGGATCGAACTGCACGGCGATTTGGCGGGCGCACAAGCGCGGCGCGTTGTTCGCGAATCCCTGCTTCACGCAGATCCATCCTACGTGCATTCCCGTGTCGGGCCACTATCAATCGAAACTGACGCTGATGAGCGAATCGCTGCGCAACGACGGCCGCATCTGGGTGCCGATGAAGGCGGGCGACAAGCGCGCGCCGAAGCAGATTCCGGAAGCCGAGCGCGACTATTACCTGGAACGCCGCTACCCGAGCTTTGGAAACCTGGTGCCGCGCGACGTGGCGTCGCGGAATGCGAAGGCCGTTTGCGATGAAGGTCGCGGCGTGGGCGAGACGGGGCTGGGTGTTTATCTGGATTTCTCGGATGCGATCCAGGGGCTGGGGGTGGACGTGGTTCGCGAGCGCTACGGAAACCTGTTCGAGATGTACCGGCGGATCACCGACGAAGATCCGTATCAGGTGCCGATGCGAATCTATCCGGCGATTCACTACACGATGGGCGGACTGTGGGTGGATTACTACCTGATGAGCACAATCCCGGGGCTGTTCGTGATCGGCGAAGCGAATTTTTCCGATCACGGCGCCAATCGCCTGGGCGCCAGCGCGCTCATGCAAGGACTGTCGGACGGCTATTTCATCCTGCCGTATACGGTGGGCGATTACATCGCGAAAACGAAGCTCGAAAGGATCGATACCGGCGCGGCGGAATTTCGGAGCGCGGAAGCAGGCGTAGCGGAGTTGACGAAAAAGCTGCTGGAGATTCGCGGGCGCCAGACGGTGGACGCATTCCATCGTCAATTGGGAAAAATCGTTTGGGATTATTGTGGAATGTCGCGGACGGGAGCCGGATTGGATGAGGCGATCGGGAAAATACGTGAGTTGCGCGGCGAATATTGGCGCGATGTGAACGTTCCTGGGAGCGCCGGCGATCTGAATCAATCGCTGGAGAAAGCCGGGCGGGTGGCGGATTTCTTCGAATTGGCGGAGCTGATGTGCATGGACGCACGCCATCGCGAGGAAAGCTGTGGCGGGCATTTTCGCGACGAATATCAGACGCCCGATGGCGAGGCGCAGCGCAATGACGAAAAGTGCGCGTACGTGGCCGCATGGGAGTACCGAGGCGCCGGGAACGCGCCGGGTTTGATTGAAGAGTTGCACCAAGAGCCGTTGACATTCGAATACGTGCATCCCAGCCAGCGGAGTTATAAATAATGCGGCTGATTTTGCACGTGTGGCGGCAGAAAAACGCGAATTCGGAAGGGCGCATGGTGCGCTATGACGCACCCGATGTGAATCCGGACATGTCGATGGTGGAGCTGCTGGACGTGGTGAACGAGGGCTTGATCGTCGAAGGCGAGGAACCGATCGCGTTCGAGCACGATTGCCGCGAAGGTATCTGCGGGTCGTGCGGCTTCATGATCAATGGCATCGCGCATGGGCCGTTGCCCGCGACCACGGTGTGCCAGCTCACCATGCGGCATTTCAAGGACGGCCAGGAGCTTTATCTGGAACCCTGGCGCGCGCGGGCGTTTCCGGTGATCAAGGATCTCGTGGTGGATCGCGGCGCATTCGATCGGATCATCGCGGTGGGCGGGTACGTGAGCGTGCCGACCGGGAGCGCGCCGGATGGGAACACGATTCCCGTTCCGAAGGAAAATGCGGATCGCGCGATGGATGCCGCGGCGTGCATTGGTTGCGGGGCGTGTGTGGCGGCGTGTCCGAATGCGTCGGCGGCGCTGTTCACGGGCGCGAAAATTGCCCATCTGGGCTTGCTTCCGCAGGGCCAGCCGGAGCGATCGGGGAGAGCGCTCGCCATGGTGCGGCAGTACAACGCCGAGGGCTTTGGAAGCTGCACGAATATCGGCGAGTGCGAAGCGGCGTGTCCGAAGGAGATCTCGCTCGATGTTATCGCGCGGATGAATCGCGATTTCATCGCGGCGAGTTGGGGCCGCCGCTAGGCGCTGCCCGCGCGGCGGTAAGGCCTATTCTTCGATTTGAATGGACGGGCCTTTTTTTCCGCTCTCTTCGGCGGCGCGGCGTTGAACTTCGCGCGCGATGGCAACGAATGGCGCGCCGGCATCGCCGAGCGTTATGGGCTGGCCGGAGTCGCCGCCAATTCGAACCGCGGGGTCCAGCGGCAGCTCGCCCAGGAAGGGAATGTTCATCGCCTCGGCTGTTTTCTTACCGCCCCCGTAGCTGAAAACATCGATGCGCTCGCTGCAGTGCGGGCATTCGAGGTAGCTCATGTTCTCAACCAGGCCGAGGATGGGCACTCGCACTTGCTGGAACATATGGATGGCTTTGCGCGCATCTTCGAGCGAGACTTCCGATGGCGTGGTGACGACGACCGCGCCAGTGAGCGGCGCGGTCTGAATGAGGGAGAGCTGCACGTCGCCGGTTCCTGGAGGCAGGTCCACAATCAGATAATCGAGCTGGCCCCAGTCGACGCCGCGTAGGAATTGCTGGATCACGCTGTGCAACATCGGTCCGCGCCAGACCAGCGGCTTGTCGCCAGGATTCAAGAAGCCCATGGACATGATGCGCAGGCCGTTCTTTTCCAGCGGCTGAATGCGCTCGCCGATGGCTTGCGGCTGGGCGCGGATCCCCATCATAAGCGGCACGTTGGGCCCGTAGACATCGGCGTCCAAGAGACCCACTTTGTGTCCCATGCGCGAGAGCGCCACGGCGAGATTCACGGACACGGTGGTTTTTCCGACGCCGCCTTTGCCCGATCCGATGGCAATCAAATTCTGTACGCCCGCAATCGGGACTTTCGGCTGTTCGGCTTGCGCTGTGTTGGGACCCATCACCTTGATGTTAGATCATCGGGTCGATGGTAGCAGGGCGTTCCGTTCCCTCACGGTCGCGGCTCGGTTGGGTCGGGCTCAGTTCTGGCGCGGCTCGGTTAACGCGCGGCGGTGGTTTACGGCGCGTTGGATCGCGACGCGGTGTGTCGCGGCTCGGTAGCGCGATTCTCCTGCACATAATCCCATTCTTGCGAGGCGCGATCGCGCAGCATGGGCACATCACGATCGAGCAAGAAACCTTCTTTCACCAATTGCTGCCCGGCAGCCGTGATTTTTGCGAGATAGTCGTTCTTGGTGGGATAGCGCTCTTCGATCGAAGGGCGCGGATCTTTGGTTTTTTTGCGCTCGGCTTTGTTCACGGGGAACGGAATCCAGGAACCGGCCTGAGTATACAACTGATCGGGCGCGCCAATGCTGGGGCTGCGCAAATTCCAACCGGTGTAGGAAGCGAGCGGAACTTGAATTTCGGGCATACGAATCCCCGAGGTCTCGTTGCCATCGAGATTCACTTGCGGAACCAGGGTTGGGAAAGGCGGCCCGAGTTTGGGAGGCTCCATGGAAAAATCGAGCCGGTAAGCTTGCCGATTGGAATGTGGCGTCGCGATGCCGGGGATTTTTGGAAATGCATAAGCGCTCACGGAGACGAGTTGGGCTTCCCCGGACGGCGGCGCTAGCAAGGGGTAGACGGAGGCCGGCGGCTGTTTGCCCTCTGCGAGCCAGGCTTGCATGGCCACCAGCAGCGCTCGCAAACCGGCGCGATAGTCGTTGGTGGCTCCCAGATTCTGAGCTTGAATACTGCGCGGAGGAATAGCGCCCTGTCCATGTTGCGATCCGGGGAAGAAATAGATGCGCGTGTTTTTGGCGAGCGGCGCGTCCTTCTTGCCATCCGGCGTGGTGTGAATCAGCGACGCGGTGCGGCCCCAATATTCGTACGAGCCGTTGGTGTAGAAAATTTTAGGCACCACGTCTGCTTGCTTGGCTGCCGTCAGCAAGCCGTCTTCGTCGGAGAAGGGAGGAACGTCCACCGGATAAAGGATGTTGAAGAAGGGATTTCCATCGCGCGAGGGCTGTGCGAAGCGCGCGTTGAAACCGCCCCGGCCGGCGCCGCCAATTTGAGCCCAAACTCCATCGAAAACGCGCCGCGTGTTCTCATCCTGATTGAAGCCGTCGTGGACGAAGGTGCGCAGGAAGCGGCCGCTTTGGGAGATACCAAAAGCGAGAGCGCGCAAGACGTCTTTGTTGAAGTCGCCAAGCGGCGTGTCCACGCCGCCGTATTTGAGATACGACACGGCGTCGCGCACGGCGGTTGGACCGAGACCAACGACCACGGGGTCTTTGGCTTTGTAGACGACTTCGTAAATCTTGCCGGGCTCGAAGCCGGCGGCCATGCTGACATGCGTGGAATCGGCGAAGCTCCAATCCTCTCGCGGGATGAGCCGGCGCTCGCCTTCCACCGTATCGCGAACGAAGATCTTGTTCGCTGGATCTTTGGCGTCAACCACGGCGTAGCCGATTTCATCGCGATCGCCCAGCGGAATTGTGGCGACGCGCTGGGTACCCTCCCATTCCGAGCGCACCAGCCCCGTGATGGGTTGGCCGTGGTTGGTGGCGATGGGCGCGTCGACGCGCAGCAAGCCGGGCGAGGGAGGCAAGTCGAATTCCCAGCCCACCCAGGCCAGCGTGAATCCCCGCTCGAGTAGAAAGTTGTCGCCGAGATTGAATGTATTGAGTAGCCCTTTGTTTCCGCGATTCGGGACTTCCACGAGCAGCGTTCCGTTGCGCTTCGAGGCGTCGCGGGGGCGCAGGATGTAGAGGTCGGCCGAAAATTCCACTTTGCCTTCGCTGTTACGCGGAGCGAGATCGATATCGGCGATGACACGATTCGGCGCAAGCAAAGGGTTGACAGCGAAGTGGACCTTGGCGGCGATGCGCTCGTACCCGCCGTCGTCGGAGCGCTCGGTAATGTCGACATGGGTGACGGCTGCGAAGGAGGCGGAGGCGATCGCTAAGAGACAGGAAACGACGCGGCGTAGCATTGTTGACATTGTATCCCTCAGGATGACGTTGTGGTGGCGGCCTCAGGCCAACGCCAGGTTGGCTTGGGCGCGCAGTGAGAAATCGGAAAAATGTCCGGCGCGGAGTTTTGGGAACGCGGCGGCGGCGATCATTGCGGCGTTGTCGGTGGAGAGCGCGGGAGTGGGGAAAAAAACCGGGCAGGAAAGTCCCGCAGCGCGCGCGGCCGCTCGCAGACCGGCGTTCGAAGCCACGCCACCGGAGACGATGAGCGATCGCGCGCCGATTTCCTCGATGCACGCGGCGGCATGGCGCAACAGTTCTGCAATTACCGTGTATTGAAAGGAGGCGAGCAGGTCGAGCGTGGGCTGAGGAGTGAGCGCGAGAAAATCTTGAGGCGAGGCGCCAGGCGAGCGCCGGCGGACTTCGATCTCGGCGGTCAGGTCGTGGTGCTCCACCCAACGAAGGACCGCGGTCTTTAGCCCGCTAAAGCTGAAGTCCAGCGCGTTGCCCTTCATGCGGGCGAGCGTGAACTTGACGGCGTGAGGATCGCCGTGGGGCGCGAGCTGATCGATGATCGGACCGCCGGGATAACCGAAGCCGAGAAGCTTCGCAACCTTGTCGTAAGCTTCGCCCGCCGCGTCGTCGCGCGTTTTGCCGAGGAGGCGGTAAGCGAAGCCTTCGCGGACTTCGAACAGGTGCGTGTGGCCGCCGCTGACGACGAGCGCGAGCGCGGGGTATTCGATGCTCGGGCCGGCTTCTAAAATCACGGCGTGAATGTGGCCTTCGATGTGGTTCACGGCGATGAGCGGCAGGTTGCGGGCCGGAGGTTTGTGAGCGAAGCAGAGCGCCTCGGCATAGGTGATGCCGACCAGCAGCGAGCCAACCAGGCCGGGGCCTTCGGTGACAGCGACGGCGCAGAGATCGCCGAGGCTGGTGTTGGCCTGTTCCAGCGCAAGGCGCACAACCGGCACGATCGCGCGCAGGTGCTCGCGCGAAGCCAGTTCGGGAACAACGCCGCCGTATTTCCCGTGCGTGGCGAACTGCGAAGCGACAACGGACGAGAGAATCGCGACTCCATCCTCCACCACCGCCGCCGCGGTTTCATCGCACGAGGTTTCGATGCCAAGGATCTTCACTTGCGGCCTGCACTGGTAAGGTGTGATTTGGACCTTTCGTCATTTCATTATCACCTGCCCGAGTCGTCGATCGCGCAAGAGCCGCTGCGGGATCGTGCGACGTCGCGGATGCTGGTGTTGTATCGCGGCGAACAGCGCTGGGAGGATCGAGCGTTCCGCGAATTCCCGCAATTCCTCCGCGCGGGTGACTGCCTGGTGCTGAACGATTCGAAGGTTTTCCCATCGCGATTGTATGGGCGGCGAGTGGGCTTCTCGGGTGTGGTGGAAGTTTTGTTGGTGCAACCGGTGAGCGAGGACGCTAAGACCTGGACCGCGCTGGTACATCCGGGGCGCAAGATGCGCACGCGCGAGCGGGTTGCGTTTGACGGCGTCGAAGCAGAGGTGATCGCGCGCAGCGAATTTGGCGAGCGCCTGTTGCGGTTCCACTACGATGGCGATCTGTACGAGTTGCTGCAGAAGATCGGGCACGTGCCATTGCCCCCGTACATCAAGCGGAACGATACGGCAGAAGATCGAGAGCGATACCAGACGGTGTTTGCGCGGGAAACCGGATCGGTGGCCGCGCCGACCGCCGGGTTGCATTTCACGGAAGAAGTCTTGGAGGCGTGCAAAAGGGCAGGCGCGGAGATCGCGACCGTGACGCTGCACGTGGGGCTCGGCACGTTTCAGCCCGTGCGGGGCGATTCGCTCCATGCCGAGCGATTTCATGCCGGCGAGCAAGACGCCGCGAAGATTCGGGCGGCACAGCGCGTGATCTGCGCCGGAACCACGAGCGTCCGCGCGGTAGAGAGCTTGTGGTTAGGCAAGAGCGGCGAAACGGATCTATTTATCCGGCCAGGATTTCATTTTCAACGCACCAACGCGATGCTGACGAACTTTCATTTGCCGGAGTCGAGCTTGCTGATGCTGGTGTGTGCCTTCGCCGGGCGCGAGTTCGTGCTGTCGGCGTACGAACACGCGGTGCAGGCGGGATATCGGTTCTATTCGTATGGCGACTGCATGCTTATTGTGTAGCCGCTGATGAACGCCGATAAACGCCGATTAGAAACTGAGAAAAACCTGCCAAGATTTCAAGCCGTCGGCGTTGTGCGCTTTCAGGGCTTCCAAGCCTTCCTGTGGTGCGTAGGGATCGGTGAGCAGGTAGCGGCCGACGCGCGCAATATCGAGCACGTCGTCCATCATGGCCTTCCAATGCTCGGGCGCCCAGTCGATGGCGTGCGAGACCACGGAGGGCACACCTTCGGCGACTCCATCGGCGGTCACCATGTTGAACGATTCGGTGTAGCTCGGCTGGAGCAGGAGATGCATGTGCGCGACGCTTTGGCGAAATTTGGGCCAGGACTGCCATCCGTTTTCAACCAGCTTGACATTGGGAAGGCCGTCCAGCATGGCGCGCGCCGAGCGGAGAATGGTGTCGCCACCGCCTTCGGTGCGTCCCGCCGAAAGCCACAACTCCAGGTTGGCCTTGTAGCGATGTGTGATCTCGAGGGCGGCGCCGGCTGCGCTCATGAAGTTCTTCAGCGGCCGCGTGGCGCCGAAAGCGCCGATGCGCAGCGTCCCGCCATCATAGAGAGGACGCCACGGAAGGGTTTCGGAATCCAGGTAGTAGAGGTTGGGCAGATAGGTGCAAGGGCGCGTGTACGCGGAACGAATCCACTTGCAAAATCGCAGGCTGTTGCCGGCGAGATGGAAATTGTGAGAGGCAGCCTCCACGTCCATCGCTTCGCGAACCAGGCGGACGCCGTTAGAATCGGCTTGCAGAAAGCCGACGTTGGAGTGACAATTCACAGCGAAGCGAGTGGAGGAGTGCGCCAGCACGAGGCTTTGAATGTCCACGGACGGTATCCAGGGCGCGGAAATGACGACGTGAGTGGCGGGATCGCGCTGCAATCGATCGGCAAGATCCTTGGCGTGGACGATGGGCCAAACATCGGCGACGATGCCTCCGCGGCGCAAGACCTTGCAGGTATTGAGGGCCGCTACGCCGAGTCCGATATGACTAATATTTTGGTGGGCGGCGAAATTCTTGTAGGCAAGTACCAGTCGTTGCATCTAAAACTCTTGGATACCCCGATCCTAAGACCTCGGCTGCGGCTTCCGTGGGCTCGAACTGTTCAAGCTTTTGAAAAGCCGTCGAAAGAAGGATTGAAAGAAGTGTGACGCCCCATATAGAACGCGGCTTGTGCTCTGATATTGAACATGAACGGTGCGGAATGTCTGCTGAGAACTTTGCTCCACTGCGGAGTGGACACGTGCTTCATGAATCCCGGGACGTCCGAGATGCAGTTTGTAGGGGCGCTCGACCGCGTGGAGGGGATGCGCAGCGTGCTGTGCCTTTTCGAAGGTGTGTGCTCTGGCGCGGCCGACGGCTATGCCCGAATGGTCCGGCGGCCGGCCGCCACTCTGCTGCACCTCGGTCCGGGTCTTGGAAATGCGCTCTCCAATCTCCATAACGCTCGGAAGGCGAGGTCGCCGGTGGTCAACATCGTCGGGCAGCACACCACGCAGCACCTGCGCTACGACGCGCCCTTGACGGCCGATATCGAGGCCTTCGCGCGTCCGGTGTCGGGCTGGGTCCGGACGCTCCGGCGATCTCATAACATGGGCGCCGACGCTGCGGCCGCGGTTCAGGCCGCGTGCGTGCCTCCAGGACAAGTGTCCACGCTGATTGTACCCGCCGACTTTTCCTGGAGCGACGCCGGGGAGCCCGCAGCCGGGGACTGTTCATCCGCCTCGCAGCCGTGCGCCAGGCGCAGCGCGCAATTCGACTGCATCCGCGGCGCGGCTTCGGTCCTTCGATCCGGACGGCCCACCGGATTGTTGCTGGGCGGCGCCTCTCTACTGGAATCGGGATTGCACGCGGCGGGTCAACTGGCGGCCGCGACTGGAGTGCGCGTGTTCGCCGACCGCAACGCAGCACGCATGGAACGCGGGATGGGGAGGTTCGCCCCGCTACGGCTGCCGTATTTCCCGGAGGAGGCCGAGCCCGTGCTCGCCGGCTTGAAGCACCTGATTCTCGTGGAGAGCCTTCCGCCCGTTTCCTTTTTCGGATATCCCAATCGCAGAAGCACTTTAGCGCCGGAAGATTGCTCTATCCATATGCTGGCGGCCATCGACGAGGACGGCACGCAGGCTCTAGAGGGGCTCGTGCAGGAATGCGGCGCTGGATCCGTCGCTCCTCCCACGGACAAAGCCTCGAGGTCGGGCTTGCGCGGGGAATCGCCCCAGGGCGCTGCTTTGACCCCGGACACCATTGGACAGGTGTTGGCCGCGGAGATGCCGGAAGGATCCATAGTCTCCGACGAGATGATCTCTGCGGGCGAAGCGATCTTACGGAATCTTGCCGCAGCGCGCCCCTACGCTCATCTGCCGGTGACGGGAGGCTCCATCGGTCAGGGTCTGCCGGTGGCAGTGGGCGCCGCAGTGGCGTGCCCGGATCGCAAGGTTGTTGCGCTCCAAGCCGACGGCAGCGCGATGTACACGCTGCAATCGCTGTGGACCATGGCCCGCGAGCGGTTGGACGTTGTGGTGGTGATCCTGGCGAATCGACGCTACCGGATTCTGGAGATCGAGAGCCGCAGGACCGGGGCCGGCCAGATCGGCCCGAGGGCCAACGACATGATGGACCTCAGTCGTCCGGATCTCGACTGGGTGAAGCTGGCCGAAGGACAAGGAGTCCCGGCTTGCCGCGCCACGACGGCCGACCAGTTTAACGCCCTGTTCCGCGAAGCTGTGAAGCAACCGGGGCCGCGGCTGATTGAAGCGCTTCTGGAGTAGTAGTGATTCCTTTAGCGCCGCTTACGCGAACAATCGATGCAGCATGGCCCAATATCCCGGGCCGACCCGAAACTGCCCGTTTAATGCGACGGGGGTCACGACGTAGAGCATGGCGGAGAGCAGCGCTTGCGTCACGCCCAACACAGGAACACTGGGGCGGGCTTCGAACAATCGCGTGGAAACGGTTCCCCACAGAAATGTTGCGGGCACGAGAATCGGATTGGGAATGTGCGCCGCGGCAAACATGGCGCCGGCGATGCTGGAGGTCTTCCAGGAGGCGCCCAGGCCATCGCGCAACCGGCGGTAGGTCATATTTTGAAGAAGAAATTGCTGCAGGACGCACCAGCAGGCGTACCCGCACCAGCGATAAACCACGTGCATCGAAGTCGTGGTTTCGATCCACACCAGGATCAGCAGCGAAGCGGCGCAGCTTGCCAGCCACCATCGCCAGGCTAGCACTGCGCCGACGAGCGCACGCAAACTCAAGCCGAGCGATTCCATGGTCTCCGAATGCCAGACGAATGAAAAGCCGACCAGCGCCAAGGGAATCAGCAGGCTCCACGACCACCACAGAGGCCGCAGCCAGATGTAGGCCACGACCAAGAAGGAAAATGCAAAAGCCTCGGCAATGTGCCGAGTTCGATCCCACCGCATTGTTACTATTCTATGACACGAATGGCGTCGCGCCACAATAAGGTAAACTAGCCTTTTGATCCCATGAAAATTCACGAGTATCAGGCCAAGGCGATCTTGGCCAAATACGGAGTCCCTGTGCCTCGGGGCGAAGTCGCGTTCACGGTGGATGAGGCGGAAGCGGCGGCGAAGAAGATCGGCGGCAGCGTGGTCGTCAAGGCCCAGATTCATGCGGGCGGGCGCGGAAAAGGCGGAGGCGTCAAGGTAGCGAAGGACGCAGCAGAGGCGGTAGAGATCGCGAAAAAGATGCTGGGCATGCGGTTGGTGACGCACCAGACCGGGCCCGAGGGCCGCATCGTCCAGCGCCTGCTGGTGGAAGAGACGCTGCCGATCGCAAGGGAGCTGTATCTCGGAATCGTGCTCGATCGCGCGCAAGGCAAACCGGTGTTCATGGCGTCGGCGGCGGGCGGGATGGAGATCGAAGAGGTAGCGGCGAAGTCGCCCGAGCTGATTTTGAAGGAAGCGTTGGAGCCGGGCTACGGACTCGCGCCGTTTCAGGCTCGCAGCATGACTTTCGGGATGGGCGTGGCATCCGAAAGCGCAAGCGCGGCGGTGGCGGCGATGATCGGCTTGGCGAAGGCGTACGATGCGATGGACGCTTCACTCGCCGAGATCAATCCGTTCATTATTTGCGAGGACGGCAAAGTGTATGCGCTGGATGCTAAGTTCAACCTGGACGACAACGCGCTGTACCGGCACAAGGATTTGCTCGACCTGCGCGACTTGAACGAAGAAGATCCGTTGGAAGTGGAGGCGTCGCGTTTCAGCCTGAACTACATCAAGCTGGATGGCGATATTGCGTGCATGGTGAACGGCGCGGGACTCGCGATGGCCACGATGGACATTGTGAAGTATGCCGGCGGCAGTCCCGCGAACTTCCTGGACGTGGGTGGAGGCGCGAACGCCGAGCAGATCAAGAACGCGTTTCGCATTCTGCTCTCGGACGCGGGCGTGAAAGCGGTGCTGATCAATATTTTCGGTGGCATTCTGCGCTGCGACGTGTTGGCAACCGGCGTGGTGAATGCGGCGCGCGAGTTAAACGTGACGGCGCCGATCGTGGTTCGCATGGAAGGCACTAACGTCGAAAAGGGGCAAGAGATTTTGAAAACGTCGGGCTTCAACTTCACCGTCGCGGACGGGATGAGCGATGCGGCTGAGAAGGTGGTGCGCGCCGCGCGGGGAGTGAAGGCATGAGCGTCCTGGTAGACCAAAACACACGGGTTTTGTTTCAAGGCTTCACCGGACGCGAGGCCAGTTTTCACGCGCAGGCTTCCATCGACTACGGGACCAATGTCGTAGGCGGCGTGACGCCGGGCAAAGGCGGCCTGATGCACTTGGGCTTGCCGGTGTTCAACACCGTCGCCGATGCGGTGAAACAGACCGGCGCGAACGCTTCAGTGATTTTCGTTCCTCCGCCTTATGCCGCCGACGCGATTATGGAGGCGGTAGACGCGGGTATACCGCTCGTGGTTTGCATCACCGAAGGGATTCCGACCGCCGATATGGTGCAAGCTCGTGAATTCATGAAAGGCACGCCGACCCGCCTGATCGGGCCGAATTGCCCGGGTATTATTTCACCCGGAAAATGCAAGATCGGAATCATGCCTGCGCCGATTCACAAGCAGGGCCACGTCGGTGTGGTCTCTCGCTCAGGAACGCTGACCTACGAAGCGGTGGGACAATTGACAAAGCTCGGGATCGGCCAATCGACGTGCATCGGAATCGGCGGCGATCCGATCATTGGCACCACGTTTCTGGACGCGATCCAGCTATTCAACGAAGACGCCGACACGCACGCGATCGTGATGATCGGCGAGATCGGCGGAAACGCCGAGGAAACCGCGGCGGAGTACATCAAAACGCATGTCAAGAAGCCGGTGGTGGGGTTCATCGCCGGACAGACGGCGCCGCCGGGACGCCGCATGGGTCATGCGGGCGCGATTATCTCGGGCGGTTCGGGAAAAGCGGAGGACAAAATGAAGGCGATGAAGGAGGCCGGCATCACCGTGTGCGCGACCCCCGCCGAAATCGGAGAAAAGGTCAAAAGCCGCCTCTAGCCGGGTGAGGGGGTGGTGGGGCGGGCCCGAACGATATTGGGCACTTAAATAAAACATGGCAATCGAACAGACATTTGCAATCATCAAACCCGATGCGGTAGCGGCGGGCCACGCGGGACAAATTCTCGCGATGATCGAGAAGGCCGGATTCCGCATTCGCGGCATGAGAATGACGCGGCTTTCCAAACAGCAGGCCGAAGGCTTTTACGACGTCCATCGCGAGCGGCCATTTTTCACCGGCCTGGTGACGTTTATGACCGAAGGCCCCGTAGTGGTGCTGGTGCTGGAGCGCGAAAATGCGATCAAACATTGGCGCGAAGTGATGGGGGCGACGAATCCGGAGAAAGCGTCGGAGGGAACAGTGCGCAAGAAGTACGCTCACAACATCGAGCGCAACGCGGTGCACGGGTCCGACGCGCCGGAGACCGCCGCGGTCGAGATTCCGTTCTTCTTCAGTATGGCGGAGTTGCTGTAAGACGCGGCGCACGCGCCGATAAGCTCACTTAGATGAGCGAAGGCGCGACGGACAACGATACAATCTTCGTAAGAGGGAAGTTGAAGTTCGGCCAGGCACGAGTGGATAGCAGACGAGCGAAAGCCAAGCGTAACGAAAACCCTCTCCAGGTTGGGCTTTTCGCCAGCGCTGTGCCAAAACGCGGGAAGCTTCGCAAGCCGTCCCTTTCTGGCGAAGACAATACTCCGGAAGGATTGCAGGCGCTCTTAGAAGCCAATCGATATTACCGCGGAGTGGCGTGGCCTGAACCTTATGATCGAACCACCCACAGGTTGCATCTGGGCGATGCGCGTGACGCGTCCTGGTTGCCTGATCGCTCGGTTCACTTAGTGGTTACATCGCCACCCTACTGGACTCTCAAGGAATATGCACCCGGAAACGAAGGGCAGATGGGTCACTTCGAGGACTATGAGCACTTCCTCGCGGAGTTAGATCGCGTCTGGAGCGAATGTGCGCGAATCCTAGTGGGAGGCGGCCGCATTTGTTGTGTCGTCGGCGACATTTGCATCCCGCGCAAGAAAAGCGGGCGCCATCACCTGGTACCGCTTCATGCGGACATTCAAGTACGAGCGCGAAAACTTGGTCTGGATTGTCTGATGCCCATCCTTTGGCATAAGATCGCTAATGGCGTGACGGAGGCGCAGGGCAACGGCGCTGGATTCTATGGCAAGCCTTACCAGCCCGGCGGCATCATCAAGAACGATATCGAGTACATCCTGTTCTTGCGCAAAGGCGGCGAATATCGATCCGTTCCCATGATTCAGAAAGCGCTTTCGATGCTCACACGCCAGGAGATGCAAACGTGGCAGCGTTCTATCTGGACGGACCTGCCAGGCGCCTCCACTCGTGGCGGACATCCCGCTCCTTATCCCATCGAACTGGCCGAACGGCTCATCAAGTTGTTTTCGTTTGCGGGCGACACGGTGTTCGATCCATTCGCAGGCACTGGGTCCACGTCTCAAGCTGCTATCATCGCGGGAAGGAATTCGATAGCTAACGAGATTGAGTCGGCCTATCTTGAGCTAGCGCGGCGCCGCACTATGGGAACCGCACATGAGCCTCGTCTGGTGGGTGCAACCGAGGCTAAGGTCATAATTGACGCAGATCCAACAAAGCGAGTATCGGCTGCTCACCGAGTTCCGGCGTCTCTTTGAAGGGAAGATCTACAAACATCGGGCTTCCAATCAAGGCGACTTCGTGGCGATGCATCTCTACGAAGACCTTGTCGCAGTTCAACGATCTTCCAAACTAACTGACGCTGTCGTTGCTCGGAAGGAACGCGTATTGAATGTCCAAAATCGACGCAGAGGTATAGAAGCCCGCCGCGGCGATGGGACATTTGGCGAGATTATTCCTGGTAAAACAGCGATCTTCGATGCGGGTTATCTGGTTGGAAGAGGCCCAATTGCGACGGTGGAGATTGGCGTCGAAGTAAAGATACTCGCGAAAGCCATGATCAAGCAAATCGATCGCGTGATTAATGACCTGAGGAATCAGGTAGTACAATTCCGGCGCGGAGGTGGGCATCCAATCTGCGTCGCCATCGTTGGCGTTAACCAAGCGGAGAGCTCGGTAGCCTATGAAGGTGACAGACCGTTTCCGACGACCGGTAAAGACGGGTTTCTGCATCCTATTCAGGAAGCTCCCGAAGCCGCGCGTAGGCTGCAAGCCCTAGCCGCACCGGACTATGATGAGTTCCTGATTCTACGATTCAAGGCTACCAACGTGGTACCTTATCCGTTCGAGTGGGCTGACTACAACGAGACTCGATTGAACTACGCAGCGGCCCTCTCGCGGATTAGCGCGCGCTATCAGCAGCGTTTCTAAGATCGAGGGGCCGATCCTGGACGGTTCGGTCAAAGATCCTCGATACGGCAACGCCCACGAGGATCACCACCAGGCAGCCGATCACGTTGTACCACAGGAACGAAACACTGGTGAACTTGTTGGCCGCGAAGATGGCTGCTTCACCGGCCAGCACGCCGAAGAACGCGCCGTTGGCTCCCACGCTGCGGAAGAAGAACGCCAGCACGAACACGCCGAGCAGCCCGCCGTAGAATAACGATCCGATCACGTTCACCGCCTGGATCAACGCACCGAAGTTTTTGCCGTATTGCGCGAAGCCCATGGCGAAGCAGCCCCAAAAGACGGTAGCAATGCGCGAGGCGATCAGGTAATGACGGTCGGAGGCATCGCGTTTGATATGGCGCCGGTAGATGTCGATCACCGTAACTGCGGAAAGCGAATTGATTTCGCCGGAAGTGGACGACATGGCCGCCGAAAAGATCACGGCGACGATCAGCCCAACGACACCCACGGGAAGATAGGAGGTCACGAAGGATAGAAAGATGTAATTGGTGTCGTCGAATTCCTTGCCCACCAGGCGCTCGCCCGCGGCGTGGGCATCATTCAACTCTTGCTGCGCCCGGCGATAACGCTCGATACTGGCGTCGCGCGCGGCACGGTCTCCAGAGTGGTTCGCTTGTAAGTATTGATCCGCCGCATCGCGGCGATGCGCGAACGCTTCCTGATAGCGGCGCTCGGCTGCCGGAAATCGAGAATCCTTCTGGATGTTCTTCAACTCGACGGGCTGGAAAAGCAGCGGCGGTCTTTCAAAAATGAAGAACACGAACACCATCGCGCCGATGAACAGGATGAAAAACTGCATCGGGATCTTGGCCATCGCGTTAAGCAACAGGCTGAGCCGGCTGTGCGTCACCGATTTTCCGGTGAGGTACCGCTGCACTTGCGACTGGTCGCATCCGAAGTAGGCGAGCGCGAGAAACATTCCGCCGATGACGCCACTCCAGATGTTGTACCGGTCGTTCCAATCGAAGTTAAGAGTAACCGCATTCAGGCGCCCGGCCACGCCGGCCAGCGATACAGCATCGGGGAAAGAAACATTGTGCGGAAGAAGACGGACGGCGAGCACCAGCGCCAACACCAGCCCGCACAGGATCAGCGTCATTTGCTGGACGTCGGCCCATGTCACCGCTTTGATGCCGCCGAACGAAATGTAGGTCATGATGAGGACGCCCATTAAGATCGTCGTCGCCCGGTCGGGCCATCCCAGGATCACGGAGAGCACTACCGCGGGCGCATAGATAGAGATCCCGGCGGCCAGGCCGCGCTGGGTGAGAAAAATCAGGCTCACCAAGGAGCGCGTCTTGGAGTCAAAGCGCTGCTCCAGGTATTCGTAGGCGGTGTAGACATTGGCGCGATGGAAAATCGGAACGGCTGTCGCGCACAGGATCACCATTGCGATGGGCAGTCCGAAATAGAACTGCACGAAGCGCATGCCATCGGTGTAGCTTTGGCCGGTGGTGGAGATGAAGGTGATGGCGCTGGCTTGTGTCGCCATGATGGACAAGCCCATGGCGTACCACGGCATCGATTTGCCCGCCAACAGGTACTTGTTCATGGTGCTCGAGCCGCGGCCGCGATATAAGCCATAGCTGACGATGAACGCCAGCCACGAGAACATCACCACCCAATCGAGCGGCCTCATGAAGTAAAAACTCTAGTGAAGACGTAGAATCCGGCGATGAGGAGCGCCAGGTAGCAGAGGACGATCAGATAGATCCGGCGCCATGTGCCCAGGAAGGGCGGCGGTTCGTCTTCGACCGGGTGCGGCTGTTTGTGCGGCGCGCCGGTCACTCAATTCTTTCCGGCGCTCAACAGATTTGCGAAGATTCGAAACGCGCCCGGAACTCCGGCCGGCAGCTCGCGAAACCACGAGAACGCGGTGAACACATACGCGCCCTTGCCATAGCGCGTATAAAGCGTGCTGCCGGTTTGAGGCTTTTCCATCGGGTCGTGCGTCTCAAACAGCGCTTGGTAATGTTCATCCCACTTCGAAGCGAAATAGAGGCCGCGCTCTTGAATCCAACCTTCAAAATCGCGCGCGGTAATTTCGTTGGGCTGGTGCAACAGCGGACTCGCGGGAATTAAGAAATCCACCGGGGAATCTTCCACCGTGACACGCTCGGTGCCAGTGGTAATGGGGTACGGGCCGATATTCGCCAGCAAGCTGGTCTCGCCGCCGAATGGATTGCGGCCGTCGGCGACGTTGTACTGCACCACCAATGTCCCACCGTTTTTCACGTACTCCATCAGACGGCCCTGATTGGCGCGCAAATCAGCTCGCACGTTGTAGGCACGCACGCCCGTGACGATGGCATCGAAACGGCTGAGGTTAGCGCCCGCCAGATCTTCCGCGCCAAGCAGCACCACATCGGCGCCCAACTGCTGGAGCGCTTGCGGGATTTCGTCGCCCGCACCCATCACATAGCCGATCGTCTTCGCCAGCAGGCGCACATCGGCGCGCACCAGTTTCGCCGTTGCCCCAGGAAACAACACCTGCGCGGGAATGTGAGGGTAATTGATGGTCTCCATCGAAGTGGCGACGGTTTGATCGCCGGCCTGCGCAATGGAGCTCAACACGCTTTGAGCGTCATTGGAGGGAGGAGTGAGTTCGAACGAAACTTCGCTTTGTTCGCCGGCCGTCGTGAGATCAAAATCGCCCGATTCGGCGGAAATGCGCCAACCCAGCGGTGTTTGGATCTTGAGTTTACCGGAGGCTTTCGCAACATTGGCCTTCACTTGCAGGTCGATGGTCTTCGCCGCGCGGTTCGGAAACAAGATGGCGGATTGAGACCATTGCAGAGCAACCGGCGGCTCAACCACCACGGGCCGCGTCAGCTCGCCTTGCGCGCGCTCGATGTACCGATAAGCCACTGGGCGCACCACGTCGACATCGTCCGACTCGATCCGCACGTGAAAATGCGCCTGAAATAGCGGTGGATTTTCGGGCAGACCGACATCCAGCTGGTTCGGGATCGTGTATGTGTCGCCTTGCTTGGGCGCGACCAGCCAGTACGGCTGCGTCAGTGCTTGGTGCTCGCCCACGGTGGTGGTGAATGCGAAAACTTTCGGTTCGTTGAACGGAAGGACGTCGCCGAACTTGTCCTTGGTGGTCGCAGGCGAGATGCCCTCGATCTCGATCGTCTTTATCTGCACGGCCATATGGTCGCGATCGAGTGCGGTGGCATCGAATTTGAGCGACCCGCCGGGTGTAACGGCGTATTTGTCGGAGGCCGCATCCAGCCACAGGCCCGAACAAAGCACGATGGCCTCGGTCAATTCATGCTGTTTGATCGCGGCCAGGGGTTCGCGAATCGTCGCCATTAGCTTTTGCGCCTTGAGCAGCAGCGGAACTGTTCGATCGGGATTTTGTGGATCGAAAGTTTTCGCAGCCTCGGCCACAACAGGGCCGACCGCCGCGCCGCCGGGAATCCGATTCCAGGAAAGGTCGATGCCGTCGAAGATATCGTGCGTCGCAACGGGCCCAGCCTGCGTCACCAGAAAGTCCTTGACCGATCCCTTCCGCTCGGCCGCGCCCATGCCCTGGCTGCGATGCATGCTCCGAGACATGCCGGCAATTTCGGCATAGGAGTGGCCCAGCACGGGATCATAATCGCCTGGATCCACGGTGATGCGGTCGGTCATTTTGTCGACTTCCTCGCGCTGCTCCTTGGTGAAGGATGCCGGATTCCACATCAGGCGCTTGGTTTGCCACGGCTCCACCCATTGCAACTGCTCTGGAAATCGCTTAGGATCGGCCGCGGCGGAGAATGCTTCCTTGCCGAGAATCGCCGAGGCCTGGTGCTGGCCATGGCCGTCGCGCGGAGTGCCGCTAAAACGCAGGATGATGACGTCGGGCCGGAAGCGGCGAACCACCCAAACAACATCGCTGAGGATCTTGTCGTGGCCCCATTTCTCGAAGCATTCCTGAGGCGTTTTGGTGAAGCCGAAATCAATGGCGCGCGTGAAGAACTGTTCCGCGCCGTCGATGCGCCGGGCCGCGAGCAACTCCTGGGTGCGAATGATGCCGAGTTCGTCACCCTGTTCGGCGCCGATCAGGTTTTGTCCGCCTTCGCCCCGCGTCAGCGAGAGGTAACCGGTGCGCACCTTGCGGCCGCGCGCCAGGTAAGCGAGCAACGCCGTGTTTTCGTCATCGGGATGCGCGGCGATCATGAGCACGCTTCCGACGACATTGAGGCGGTCGAGCGCGAGGCGGGCCTGTGCAGTTCCCGACAGTTCCCGTTGCCCGAATGCAGGAGTGAGGCACGCGGTCGAGAGAACGGCTAGGATAGACGTGCGCGCGAAGTCCAAGTAAATATGATACGCGACTGGGGGCGGGGGATTCGGGTAATTGGGGGCCGGTGGCCATTGGCCCTTGGCGATTGGCACCCCAGGCACGATCAATGACTACAATCTTAGATTGAACCTAACGAGACACGGGTCGTGGTGGACTTATCTGTCGCTTTTGGCAGTGGTGGTGCTTTTTTTCCACAAGCCGCTGTTCAGCTCCGAGTATACTTTTCCATGGGATTTTCGCGCCGTTCAGCTTCCTCTGATCACGTTTCTGCGCGACGAGCTAAACCAGAACCGTTTCGCGCTTTGGAACCCCTACAATTACGGCGGATATCCCATCTTCGCGAATATCCAGGCGTGCTTCTTTCATCCGCTAGTGCTGGCCAGCGCGTTCATCGGCAGCCGGCTCTCGTGGTACAGCCTGCCGATGCTGCTCGAATGGATCGTCGTCCTGCAGGTTTGGATCGGGGGCGTAGCGGCGTATCATTTATTCCGGGCATTCGGACTCGGCTCCGCGCCCGCTTGGACCGGCGCTGTGATGTTTGAAACCGGCAGCTACTTTGCGTCGCGAGCCGAACACATCGATTCCATGATGGCCGCGGCGTGTATGCCGCTGGCGTGGCTGGCCGTTTGGAAGTTAGGGGAAAAGCCGAGCCAGAAGCTGCGCGTGGACTGGCTGGCCGCGCTCGCAGCCGCGCTGGGCCTCTCGATTTGGGGCGGATTTCCGCAAGCAACGGTGGCGGTTTTTGGTTCGACCGCAATGTTCGGGGCGCTTCTTGTGGCGTTGCGATTGGCGCCCGCCAAGGTGATCGCATGGACTTGTTGCGGATGCGCATTGGGCATCCTCCTCGCCGCCGTTCCATTCATTCCAACCGCGCAACTCACCGAATTGAGCGTGGCAAAGTATCGCGCAGACTATCTGGGCACCGGAGGCGGGCTCTATTGGCAGAGTCTGGTATCGCTGGTCGCGCCGAATTACTACAACATTTTCGACATGAGCCGTTTTAAGGGCCCATGGGATCCCACGTTCCTCTATTTGTACAGCAGCATCGGAGGATTGCTCCTGGCGGTTTTCGCGCTCGTCACCTTACTCACCCCACGCCGTCGCCGAACCACCGCGCTGTTCGCGCTCATGCTGCTCTTCGGTACATTTTGGATGCTCGGAGACAAGACCATCGTCTGGCGCACGTTCTTTCCCCTTTTACCCGAGAAAGTGCGCATCGGAATCCATCCCGAGTACACCTATTGCATCTTCAGTCTGGCCATCGCCGGACTGGCGGCGATCGGACTCGATTCCTTGCGCGTCGCGACTGGCGTTCGATGGGCGATCGGAATTGTCATTGCGGCGGATTTGTTCCTGGTCGGATCGGGCCGTCCAATGAACGTCTCGTCGCTCAAATCAGACCCCGGCGTGACGCGAGATGCGTTCGACGGCAGCACCCTGCTTTTGAACGAAGTCCGGCGCTACGTCAATCAGCCGAACGCGATCGATCAAAACGCTCCCCCTTGGCGCTTCGACACCGTGGATGCAAGCATGGAATGGACCTACGGAGCGCCGATTTTGCAGATCCCCTCAGCTGCCGGTATCAGTCCGATGGCTCTCGAAAACGCGATCCAGCTTCGGCTGTTTCTGCATGATGGATATCGCTGGGGCTGGAATTATCCGCTCGAAAAACTGGATTCGTCTGTTGTCGATTTGATGAACGTTCGGTACGTCATTGCGCGCACCGAAGCCGCTCCCCGCCTGGCAGCCATTCCGAAGTTCCGTCACATCGCGAGCCTGCCCGGCAATGAACTTTTCGAAAACGAGGCCGTCTTTCCCCGTTTTTTCCTGGCTCATGAGGTGCGCGGCGTGAAGTCGATCGAGGAGGCAAGAAACCTCGTTCAGCGCCATGAGATCGACTTGCTTTATACCGCAATCACCGATTCGCCGCTCGAACTTCCCTCGATGATTGCCGAGCCCAATGAAGTCGACAGAATCAAGACGTTGAAGTATGAGCCAACGGCGATCGAGGTTTCCGTGCAGTCCTCGCGCGGAGGACTACTGGTGCTTTCGGAAACATACTATCCGGGATGGAAGGCCTGGCTGGACGATCGGCCAACACCCATCTATCCCACCGACATCGCATTACGAGGCGTTGTCATGCCTCCGGGGGAGCATCGCGTTCGGATGGAGTTCCACCCAGTGATCCTTCCCATCTCACTCGGTATCTCGCTCGCAACCGCAATTCTATTGGCACTTTCCGCCTTTGTGTACAGACATCGCGCCAGCCGGATACAATTGAATTGAATGGGAAATAGCCCCTCAACACCCCATGTTCGCGTGCTGGTGGCGGACGATGAAGAGAACCAGCGCGCCGGCTTGGCCAAGATGATCCAGTCCTGGGGCTTCACGGTAGAGACCGCATTCGACGGCCAGGACGCCTTCGAGAAACTGGCGCAGACCCCGACCCATGTTCTGGTCACCGATCTGATGATGCCGCGCATGGACGGCTTCGAACTCTTGAAACGCCTGGGATCGCAGAACACGCTTCCGCCCACCATTGTACTGACAGCCTTTGGAAACATCGAAACCGCCGTCCAGACCATGCACGATCTGGGCGCCTTCTGGTTCTTGGAGAAACCGATCCAGCCCAGCGCGCTGAAGGTTTTGCTGGAACGGGCGGCCACGCAAAGCAGGCTGGCTGAGGAAGCGGAGCGCTTACAGCGGCAACTGTTGTATCAAGGCGTGTTGGTGGACCTGGTGGGAACGTGTCCGGCCATGCAGCAGGTATTTTCGCTGATCCGGCAAGTGGCGCCTTCCAAAGCCGCAGTGCTGGTTACCGGCGAGAGTGGAACGGGCAAAGAACTGGTGGCGCGAGCGGTCCATCATTTGAGCCCCCGGCGCGGCGGGCCGTTCGTGGCCATAAACTGCGCGGCATTGCCCGAGACCTTGATGGAGAGCGAATTGTTCGGCCACGAGAAGGGCGCCTTCACCGGCGCGGTGGAGCGGCGCGCAGGATGTTTCGAGCTGGCGCAGCATGGCACCTTACTGCTCGATGAATTGGCCGAAATGCCGGTGGGGACGCAAGCCAAGCTGCTGCGCGTGCTGGAGGATTCCTGTGTGCGGCGGCTGGGCGGCAAAAGCGAGATTGCCGTGGATGTGCGGGTGGTCGCTTCCACCAACAAAGTACTCGAGGACGCGCTGCGCAAAGGCGAATTGCGCGAGGATTTATACTACCGGCTCAATGTGTTTCAAATTCCCCTGCCGCCGCTCCGCCAGCGCGAAGGCGATCTGCCCCAACTCACGGAAGCCCTCATCGAAATGCTGAACCGCAAGCATGAGACGCGTATCGTGGATGTAAATGCCGAGGTCCGCGATCTGTTCCGGCGATACTCCTGGCCCGGTAACGTGCGCGAGCTGCGGAATGTCCTGGAGCGGGCTGTGATTCTGGCGGGAGAAGGCACCATCACCAAACATCACCTGCCCCGCGACTTTGGCGTGCCCGCCGGAGCCCGCCCGGTGCAGCAGGAAATGGAGCCGGACGCTGTGCGGCTGCCCGTCGGCACTACCGTCGGCGAGGCCGAGAAGGCGCTCATTCAGCTCACCCTGAAGCACACCCGGAATAACAAGACGCGAGCCGCCGAAATCCTGGGCATTAGCCTCAAGACCCTGTTCAACAAACTCAAGGAATACGGCGCCGCTGAGATGGAGGCGGGAACCGATACGTAGATGTCTTTGAAGTCCCGGCTGCGAGGCGCGATCATGGCATTGGTCACGGCCGTCGTGGTCGTAATGTCGTTGCTATACCTGTCCGATTTCACCAAAGCCACCTTCAGCGCTGCCTCGGATCGCGCCGACCTGGTCGCCGACCAGTTCCGCATCTATCTTGAAAATCATCTGACCATGGAGACCACCGCGCACGGGATTCATCCCGCTTCGCCGGCGCAATGGGAGGATACCTGGACCGAAATCGTGCGCCGGGATCCCGACATCGCCGAAATGTTGAAGGCCACCCTCGCCAAGGCGGACCTGGCGCTAGCCATTCTCATTACCGACCAGCATGGCAACGTTCTCGCCGCGACGCCCCTCACGCAGGGCAACGCTTCCGCCGGAGGCTTTGCCGGCGCCGAAGATATCCATCAGATCCAGCACCGCTGGTGGGCCGTGAATCTCTGGGATCTGATCACCCGCCGCGAAAACTATGTCTCGACGCGGCCAGTCGGCCTCCAAGGCAGCGATCACGTGCTGTTTAACATCGCCGTGGTCATCCGGTCGGTTCTATTGAAGAATTCCGTCGAGCCTGCTCTCAAGAACCTGGTGCTGGCGTTCGCATTATCGTTGGGCGTCGCGATATTCCTTGGAGCGGTGCTGCCCAGTGTCATTCTCGATCCTTTGCAGCGCGTCAGTCAAAGCATCGATCTGATCCGTACCGGCCAGTTCGGCGCGGGCTCTCAGCCGGACCGGCGCGAATCCCGCGAGTTCGCCGCGGTTCACTCCAAGCTGAGCCTGTTGGACGAGCAGTATCGGGGCGCTAAACAAGACGCCAACGAGTTGCGGACTAACATCGAGCAACTGCTGCAGCGGTTGGAAGAAGGCGTTTTGCTCTTCGACGCAACCGGGCGGTTGCTCATGGCTGGTGAGCCTGCCGAAAGAATACTCGGCAAAACGCAGGACGAAATGGCAGCGCGGAGCGTGGAAGATCTCTTTCCTCGATCCACAGTTTTGGGCGAGATCATTGGAAGCGCTTTACGCAGCGGCAAGTCCATCGAAGAACAGCCCGTCGCGATCCCGCGCAACGGTATCGCTCCCCTGCGGCTGATGGTCAGCGTTCAGCTTCTGAGAAGCAGGTCCGGACAGGAAGCAATGGGGACGCTGGTCACCCTGCGCGACATCGAAAGCCGCCGGCAGCTCGAACAGCAACTCGATTTCTCTTCGCGCCTGGCCGCGATCAGCCGGCTCACCGGCGGTGTGGCGCATGAGATCAAAAATCCCCTGAACGCCATGGCGCTCCACTTGGAAGTGTTAAAGGCCAGGCTGGAGGGGGAGCAACCCGAGCTCGAAGTCATCGGCCGGGAGATTAAACGCCTGGACTCGGTGGTGAAGACGTTCCTGAATTTCAACCGGCCAGTGGATCTGAACTACCGGCCCATCGATTTTAATGATCTCGTCAAACAGGTGCTGGCGCTGGTTGCCGTGGATGCCAACGCCAAGAACGTAGCCTTGAAAACTGTCCTGCAGGCGGGCCAGCTCTGGATCAACGGCGATCCTGATTTGCTGAAGCAGGCCCTTCTCAACGTGATCAACAATGGGATGGAAGCCATGACGGAGGGGGGAACGCTGACCACCAGAACTGCCGGCGATGGCGGACAGTGCCAGCTCACGGTGACTGACGTGGGGCCTGGCATCGCGCGCGAGATCCAAGGCCGAGTGTTTCAACTTTACTTCACTACGAAAGCGAGCGGCTCCGGGATCGGTCTTGCGACCACATTCCGAGTCGTCCAACTGCACAATGGTACAATCGACTTTACCAGCGAGCCTGGAGAGGGCACAACGTTTCGGCTGCGCTTTCCGAGGATGGTCGATTACCACGGGGAAGTCTTTACTTCCGCAACAACCGGTTCCTAGCCCTGCTACTCGGTGACCCATGCCACGCTTTCTCGCCTTACGAACGATTTTCGTATTGCTTCTGGTTTGGGAATCGTCCTGTCATCAGAAGAGGCAAGTGGCCGTACCGGTTCCACCACCTCCCCCGCCGAGTGAACCAGCACCTCCGGCGGCAACCACTCCCACGCCTGTGATTTCCGAAGCTCCCACTCCGGCAACCACCACGCACCCGGCGCAGGACGCGGTGCCCTATCAGGTAAACAAACCTGCGCCCCAGCCGCCTCCGCCTGCGAAGAAGCCCACTCGCTCAGCGACCGCACCGCCGGCGCCCCCTTCCCCGCCAGCACCACCGGCTGTGCCTGCTCCGGCCGCGCCTCCGCCCAAGCTTGGAGACGTCCTCACGGCCGATGAACAGAAGCAATACAGTGCCTCCATCGATCAAAGCCTCGCCCATGCGCAGACTAGCCTGAATTCAATCGCGCAACGCCAATTGAACAAGGATCAACAGGCGGAAGTGGAACAGATTCGGAACTTCATGCAACAGGCGCAGGCCACGCGTAGTTCCGATCCAGCCGGCGCGAAGAGTCTGGCCGGAAGGGCGGAAGTTCTGGCACGCGATCTGGCGGCAAGCTTTCGTTAGCCGCCGGGCAATAAACGCGTGCCGCAATAAAAAAGCGCGACCGGACTTGCCACCCTGGCCCGTCCAGCCGCGCTGATTTGCTTGCGGTTAATTCGATGGAAACGTGCTACTGTCCTGCGACGCTGGTTGGCGCGGCGTTGGCAGCCTGTGCCCCTTGACCCGTAATGTCCAGCATGTAAATCTTCACGTCCACCCGGCGGTTCTCCTTGCGGTCCTCGCGAGTCTTGTTGTTCGCGTCCGGGAAATCGGCCCCGACGCCCAGTTCACGGATCGAGCGCAAAGGAATGCTGTGTTCCACTGCCAGGTAATGCACCACCGCCTCCGCGCGCTTGCGACTCAGGTCGCGGTTATAAGCCACGTCCCCAGTCTTGTCGGCAAATCCTTCCACTTCAATGACGAAGCCCTTCATGCTGGAGAGCTTTTGGATCGCGTCATCCAGCTTCGCTTGCTCGTCTTTGCCCAGCCGGCTTTGATTAAACTTGAAATAAATCGGTGCCGTGCTGATCAACTTATAATTGTCCAGGTTCTGGATCGTTGTATCCAGCTTGGTTCCCGTCTGTTGAGCAAGAGTTGTAGCGGTTTGCGCTTGCTGGGCGGCCGCGGCGGCAGCGCTGTTCGCCTGGGCGGCTGCGGCGGCGGCCTCGGCTGCCTTCTTGCCGGCATCGGTGGCCTTCTCATCCGCCGTGGCTACTTGCCGGTCCAAATCTCCGATCGACTGATCGGTTTTCGCCTTGTATTCGTCAGTCTGTTTCTGCAGAGTTCCAACCTGAGCTTGCGTCTGGTTGACTTGATTCTGTACCGGCGCGATCGCTTCGCGGACGTGCTTCTTCGTTGCGCACCCCACACTCGCCACCGATAAAACCGTCAATGCCCCCAAAACCATGGGTGTATTCCGAAGTAACATGAAACCGTTCTCCTTCTGACAGTTTAGATTAGCACGTAACGAACCAAAGCGAAACTCATAGTACTTAAGCACCATGCGTCCCATGGGATCAAGACGATAAGTCAAGTGACCGGGACTGAGCAAACCAGCGCCATCCGGTAAAACTTTCCGAGCAATCTCCCCTTTTGACACGATTGACATTCGATCTTGCCTTCTCTTTGGTGCGGCTTTGCGCTCTCGTGCGCTAAATTGGATTCACGGTGCAAACCTACGATCTAATTGTCATCGGTTCCGGGCCGGCCGGACAGCGCGCGGCTATCCAGGGCTCTAAGATGGGTAAGCGGGTGGCTCTAGTGGAGCGCCGCGAAGTGGTTGGCGGGGTCTGTGTCAATACCGGCACAATTCCTAGCAAGACCTTTCGCGAGGCTGTGCTTCATCTTTCGGGCTATTACTACCAAAACATCTATGGCGTGAACTATCGCGTCAAGGACAAGATCACCATGGCGGACCT
>Ga0209415_10000532_pt1 | contig 71069 bp, 69 predicted proteins | sample PeaSoiSIISIP2007_FD_187696 | JGI IMG/M metagenome (GOLD analysis project Ga0209415, IMG submission 187696) | Peat soil microbial communities from Weissenstadt, Germany - SII-SIP-2007 (SPAdes) (version 2) | ecosystem: Environmental > Terrestrial > Soil > Wetlands > Peat | place: Germany...
ATGGTGCTTCTCCTCTCGCGGTCTTATACCCGGAGAAACTAAGTTTTGGCTGGACTAAATTTCGGGGAGCAGGTCAGGCTCTCTTCTTCATGTTGCTACTCTCGTCTTAAATGCGATCCCATGTTTGGGAGGAAACGTGCTTCCAAGGTGATCCTGTTCTCTAATGCTGGTTAGTATAGTGTGTGCGGCATGCACGCAAGGACCATAGCTACACTCTTGTGGAGGGGAGAGCCGCTGTCGACCTGACCGGTTGAGATGTGGCTGTCGAAGCGGGCTGTTGAGCCGAAAGGATCGCCGGAATTACCGAACAGAGAACAAGCAGAACTGCGGGCCGTGAGATGCGCATAAATCCTCCCGGCCGAAAAAGAATTCCTGTGCGTATAGCAACTGGTCGTGTACGGTGGACTTAGCTGAAAAATGTGCTTGTGAGACCGAGCATGACCGTCTGATTCTTAGCCATTGCGCATACTTCAGCGGAGCTCTTGCGATGTCAAGCCGATGCCCTTGCTTTCATTGCCAAGCAGCGATGGCCCGAGTATAATCACATGCGTTAGCGTAACAAATAGATTACTGAACGGACGAGGATCTGACATGCTCATCGCTGAGAGGTTGCGAGCTTTGCGGGAACAAAAGAATTTGTCGCAAGGGGAAATTGAAAAGCGTACGGGCTTGCTTCGCTGCTACATAAGCAGGGTTGAGAACGGGCATACCGTGCCAGCGATCGAGACACTCGAGAAGTTCGCACGGGCATTGGAAGTGCCGATGTATCAGCTTTTCTATGATGGAGAAGAACCGCCCAAGCTTCCGAATCTTCCGAAGCGGAAAACGAGCGACGATGTGGCGTGGGGCAGCGGTGGCAAAGACGCTCGACTCCTCGCAAAGTTTCGGCGCCTATTGAGCAAGACGAATGATGAAGATCAGAAGATCTTGCTGTTCATGGCTCAGAAAATGGCAATGCCACGCCGCGCGAGGGCATAGCAGGAGCGTCGAGAAAGTTCCGGCCCGAAAGGCGGAATTACCACCAGCGGAGTACGCCCCTTCATTTCAGGCTCAGGCCAGCGCAAAGCTACCTACAACGCATTAATTCTAGGATACGAAAAGACCCAAGAATGGTCCCAAGCCGCAAATCGACATTGAACCTACTAGACTTAACCCCTACACAGCTAAAGACCACGTCACGGTTCAGCGCGGCGATCTTACAAAAACTATCATCGGTGCTTTGGACTGTAGATCCGTTCTCAGTGGTCCCAGTTCGGCTGTCGGCAGCAATGATGACGATAGTGCCAGAGGTTATGCGCTGTCCCGCGATTGCACAAGGGAGCGCGAAAAACACAAAGGCAACCAAAGAAAAATATCTTAGCTGCGTCTTAATAACATTACCTCGACAACGACGATTATGCCTCACGACGTTGCGGGAGGTCACTGAGCTTCCGAATCCGGAAGGTGAGCGTGCAAAAGTCGTGCAATCGAGGCTTAAAGCGACATGGCGGCTAGGAGATGGCACTGAGAAACTGTCCCGCAGCCCTGCGTTCATCCAGCGCTTCCGTGGATCAACCTACAGTTTCCAGTTCTGGTCATCCGACACCCCTGACCAACTGATCCCAACCGATAGATAATGGTGCGGCATTTGTCCGTTTACGCGACCCTTCTAATTACATGGTGCCGCGCAAAGAATCCGATTGATTCCGCAGTAGGGGTTTGTGTTTGTGGCGAGTCTTATACCGGTGAGTGCATGCCGGCAAGTGTCGGATCTCAAGTCTGTGAGCTGCTTATTGGCCTTTCTTCTTCAGATAATTCAGCAGCTGCCGGAGCACGAACATCCAAAAGTTACGAACGTTGGGGTTCATGGGTCTTCCTTGGGTCCAGAGTTGGGTCCATCCAGAGGGTTGATCGGGGCTAAATCGGACGGCTAAGCGAAGTCTGATCAATGAGTTACTGCTATCCTACACGCCCACGGTGAATTTGAGTTTAGCAAACGAGTGAACGCCCGCCAATCGTGTTTCCGCGCTTTGTCACGTGGCACGGTACAATGAAACCGTGCCAGTCAAGCTGATTGCCATGGATATCGACGGGACGCTGCTCGACAGCCAGTCAGAGCTGACGGACGAAAATGCCTCGGCGATTGAAGAGGCGGCGTCGCGGGGCATCGAGATCGTCATCGTGACCGGGCGGCGATTCGATTCCGCGCGCGCGATTGCAGCGGAGCTCGATTGCGACGTCCATTTGATCGTGAGCAACGGTGCACTGATCAAGTCGAAATCCGGCGAGACGTACCAACGGCAGCTTCTGCCCGCGATGACCGCGCACAAAGTCCTGCAAGCAACGGCGGAATTCCGGTCATGCGCCGGCGTCATTTTCGACCGGCCGCTTGCGAACCAGGTGATCTTCGAGCGAGTGGACTGGGACGGGCCGTTCGTGGGCGCGTACCTGCGGCGGCACAAGGAGCACGTGGGGGAAATCTCGCCGCTCACGGCGTGCCTCAACGGAGAGGACCCGGTCGAGATCTTGTTTCTGGCCGAATGCGACAAGATACGGCGCGCGATGAGCGCTCTCGAAGCCCTTCAAGCCACGGAGGAGTACACGCTCGCGCTGACCGAGTATGCGCACAGAAACCTTTCGATGTTGGACGTGCTGCGGCGCGGCGTGACCAAGGGCGCGGCGCTGGCCGAATGGGCTCGGCGGCGAGGCATACCGCGCGAGAATGTGATGGCCATCGGCGACAATTGGAACGACCGCGAGATGCTCGATTTTGCGGGCTTTCCGGTCATCATGGGCAACGCGGTTCCGGAGTTGAAATCGCAAGGCTGGACGGTTACGCTCTCGAATGACGAAGGCGGGGTGGCCGACGCCATTCGAAAGCACGCGCTTCGAAACTAGCGGGCGCGGCGGCGCGTTCTAACGTGCCGAGTAGTAGAAACTCAAAAGGGGGGAATGAGATGAGGGCTTCCATCCGGGTGGGAATGGCAGTGCTCGCCTGTTGTCTCGGCGCAACGATTACATCAGCGCAAATGGGTCAAGCGGGCGGACCGCCGCCGATGTCGCAGGCGCCGCCCACCATCACGTCCGTGCTGGACACGCAGCTCACGATTATCGAGCGCGAAGTGACCGGCGTCGCTCAGGAGATGCCCGAAGACAAATACTCGTTCGCGCCCACGAACGGCGAGTTCAAGGGCGTACGAACGTTCGCGCAACAGGTGAAACATATCGCCACCGTCAACGACCGCTTCTTCGACTCGATTTTAGGAGTTACGGCACCGGTGGCACCCGACGAAGGAATCGGCTCGAATGGGCCGGACGCAGTCCAAACCAAAGACCAAATCCTCCAGTACCTGAAAGAGTCCTTCGCGCGGGGCCACAAGGCGATCGCGACGATCAACGCCGACAACGCGGTCACGCCGCTGAAGGACCCCGCGGTGCCATTCCTGAGGACGCGGGCGGCGCTGGCGATCTTCGCCTGCACGCACGCGATGGATCACTACGGCCAGATGGTCGAATACCTGCGCGACAACGGGCACATTCCGCCGGCAAGCCAGCAGCGCCCACCGGCGAATCCCCCGGCAAAACCCTAACACTAAATGAGGGCACGAGTTATTCCAACATTTGCGCTGCTCTTCGTAGCGGGACTTTTTGCGCCCGCGGCGAAGGCGGACTATGCCGTGCTGCGGTCGGGCGCCAGGCTTCACGTGACGGGCTACGAGATAAGCGGGGATCGCGTGCGCCTCGCTGTGGCCGGCGGGACGGTCGAAATTGCCGCGAGCGAACTGATCGACGTCGAGCCGGAGGATCAGTTCCCCGCGCCACCGCCCGCCGATGTCGACTTCGGGGTGCGGTACGCCAACCTGATTCATGTGGCCGCGCAGAAGCATGGCGTGGACGAGAAACTGATTGCAGGTGTGATTGCAGCGGAGTCAAATTTCGATCCGAAGGCCGTGTCGCACAAGCGGGCGCTCGGATTGATGCAGTTGCTGCCCAAGACGGCCGCGCAATACGCGGTGACGAACGTGTTCAATCCCGCACAGAATATCGATGCCGGAACCCACTACCTGAAAGACCTGCTCGCGCGCTACCGCGGAAATCTGCGGCTCGCGCTCGCCGCTTACAACGCCGGGCCAGAGATGGTCGATCGGTACGGCGGAATCCCGCCTTTCGCCGAGACGCGGAACTACGTCAGACAGATCACGACAAGCCTGACTGCTCAAACCTCCGAGTAAGCGCAACAGAACCGCCAATGGTTCGACCGGATGGGTGGGATCCGCTTGTCCGGATAGCTCATTTATGGGGAGTTAGCCATCGGAACGCCGCGATCTCGGTGGGGGCTGCTCTGATGGAAAATTCGTTGTGTCCCCGGCAGGAGGAGCATACGATGCGCGAGAAATAGGTCCCAATCGGAAATTCGTATTGACTCTACGGGGCCGGTCACCGCCATGAATTTTCCAAGGATACTTCTGGCTTCGATTGCGCTCGGCGTGGCGCTGGCATCGGGTGCGGCGGGACAGCAAGCGCCCACGCAGCGGCCTCTACCGCGCGACGGTTTTCCGGCCGGGCCGACGGCGCGGATTTTGAGCTTTACGGCGAGCCCCAGCTCCATCCAACCGGGCCAATCTGTGACTTTGGAATGGGCGGTGGTGAATGCGGACCGGATCACGCTCGACCAGGGCATCGGGATCGTGGCCACGCGGGACAGCCGCACGGTAACGCCGAGCGCTACGACGACGTACACGTTGACGGCGCTGGGGTTCGGACGCGCGATCAACGACACCCGATCGGTGACGGTGACCGTTGCGGGCACAACTCCCGCGCCAGCCGAGAGCGCGACGGCGAGCGAGCCTCTGGCGAATAAGCCGGTGCCGCGCATGGCCGACGGCAAGCCCGACCTCGCCGGAATTTATATCGCGCCGTATCATTCGATCCGGCCGGTCGACAAGATCACGCTGAAGACAGGCGCGGAAAAGTACCATGTTGGGCCCGAGTACACTTTCTCGCTGGGAGAGCAGTGCCTCCCGCGTGGAGTTCCGGACACGATCGGGGAGCCGTATCCGATACAGATCGTGCAGACTCCGAACCTGGTGGTGATCCTCTACGAGGCAGGCGAATACTTCCGGGTGATCCCGACCGACGGGCGTCCGCACCCAAAGAATCTCGACCCAACGTGGATGGGAAATTCCGTGGGGCACTGGGAAGGGGACACGCTGGTGGTGGATGTGACCGGCGTCAACGACAAGGTGTCCGTGGGCGAGTACCGGCACACGACGGCGTACCACGTGGTTGAGCGCTTCCAGCGAACGGCCTACGACACGCTGAAATACTCAGCGACGATCGAAGATCCCAACGTCTTCGCGGCGCCGTGGACGGAAGTGGGCACCTTCACGCTTCATCCCGAATGGGACATTCAAGAATACATCTGCAACGAAAACAATCACGACTACAAGGAATTGTTCGAGCGGTACAAGCGATAGGCGATGGTGAAGTCAATTTGTTCTCGACTGAATTACCGATACGCCTACCCGCTCGTGATAGTCCCTGGATAGTCCGATAAAGCAGACCTTAACCGCCAAGAGAAAAACAGCATCCTCAGGCGAAACGCCGGACTATAGTAATGCTTCAGGGTCCCGGTCATCAGAAGAAGCACTCTCAAGACCAGCGTTACGCCCGGGCTCCCGAACAGTTCAAGCGAGAGTTCGTGGGCAATTCGCGAAATGGGTTGGCGTCGCGGGCCAATATCGAGCAGGCGTAGGTCAACGATTACAATGGCTTGGCAAACGATTGCGAAATCCGAGCGGGATTGGGCGGTCACCCCGAACCTCCAGAACTATGAGGACACGCGAAGAACGTTCTCCTGGGAATCCGCTCTTCGGGAACTCGACGGCCTGCCTGAAGGAAAGGGATTGAACATTGTCCACGAAGCCGTCGACCGTCACGCCAACGGTCCGCTTCGCAATCACCTCGCTTTCCGATGGCTTGGCAAGAATGGGGAAGTGGAAGATTTCGCTTTCGGTCAACTCCAAACGCTCACGAATCGCTTTGCGAACGTTCTTCAGAATCTTGGAGTGGGCAAGGGAGACCGTGTCTACGTTTTGGCCGGACGGATACCGGAACTCTACATCACCGCCCTCGGAACGCTGAAACACCGGGCCATTTTCTGCCCCCTCTTTTCGGCGTTCGGCCCGGAGCCCATCCGCGCGCGCCTTACGATCGGTCAAGCAAAGGTCCTGGTCACCACGCAAACACTGTATGAGCGAAAGGTGAAAACGATTCGGGCCTCTGTGCCTTCTCTAGAGCACGTTTTGCTGATCGGAGACGACCGCCAGCTGACGAACGTCCCAGACACAATCGACTATCGCAGGCTGATGGACCAGGCGGTTGACACCTACGTTATCCAGCCGACAGCTCCGGAGGATGTTGCCCTCCTCCACTTCACAAGCGGCACGACGGGCACACCGAAAGGGGCGGTTCACGTCCACGGGGCGGTCGTTGCACACCACATAACGGGTAAACTGGCGCTCGATTTTCACAAGGACGACATCTTCTGGTGTACCGCCGACCCTGGCTGGGTAACGGGCACTTCCTATGGCATCATTGCGCCGTTGACCAACGGCATTGCGAGCATCATTGACGAGGGAGACTTCGACGCTGAGCGCTGGTATGGAATTCTCCAGTCTCAGAAGGTCACAGTCTGGTATTCCGCGCCCACGGCGATCCGCATGATGATGAAAACCGGCTCCGAAATCGTCCGCAAATATGATCTCCGCTCTCTTCGCTTCCTTTCGAGCGTCGGCGAGCCGCTGAATCCCGAGGCGGTCGTCTGGAGCAAGGAGGTATTCGGGCTGCCATTTCATGACAATTGGTGGCAAACGGAAACCGGCGGCATCATGATCGCCAACTTCGCTGCGATGGACATTCGGCCCGGATCGATGGGCCGTCCGTTGCCCGGCATCGAGGCCGCGATCGTGCGGCAAGCGGAGAACGGCGCTGTGGAGGAGATCCGGGAAGCGGATGTCCAGGGGGAGCTGGCCCTTCGTCCGGGCTGGCCGTCCATGTTTCGAGCGTACTGGGGAGAGCTTGAGCGCTACCAAAAGTGCTTTGCCGGCGGATTCTATCTAACGGGCGACCTCGCCAAACGCGACCGCGACGGCTACTTTTGGTTCGTCGGACGTAAGGATGACGTAATCAAGACTTCGGGCCATCTCATCGGGCCATTCGAAGTAGAGAGCATTTTGATGGAACACAAGGCAGTGGCGGAGTCGGGCGTCATTGGAAAGCCTGACCCGGTAGCGCTCGAGATCGTGAAAGCCTTTGTCGTCCTTCGCAATGGATTCGAGCCGACGGAGGAACTGCGCCGCGAACTGCTCGGATTTGCACGGACAAAATTGGGAGCTGCCGTCGCCCCAAAAGAGATCGAGTTTGTCGCCTCGGTACCGAGGACGCGCAGCGGCAAGATTATGCGCCGACTGCTGAAAGCGCGTGAACTCGGGCTGCCGGAAGGCGATATTTCCACACTGGAAGCAAACTAAATGTCCGCCACCACGCTTTCGCAACGCCCGCCAGTCGACCGGGAGCACGCCCTGTTCTTGTTGCGGGAGATGCTGCGCATCCGCCGGTTCGAGGAGAAAGCGGCGGAGATGTACAGCCTCCAGAGAATCCACGGCTTCCTCCATCTGTACATCGGCGAGGAGGCAACCGGTGTCGGCGCGATGCAGGCCTTTTCTCCCGACGATGCCATTGTGGCTACGTATCGAGAACACGGCCACGCCCTGGCGCGCGGCATCCCCGCCCGCGTGTTGATGGCCGAGATGTTCGGAAAAGTCACCGGATGCAGCCACGGGCACGGCGGCTCGATGCACTTCTTCGATAAGAGCAGGCGCTTCTACGGCGGGTACGCCATCGTGGGGGGCGGCTTGCCGATCGCCGTTGGCCTCGCGTTGGCTGAAAAGATGCAGAATGGAAGCAGAATCACTGCTTGCTACTTCGGTGATGGGGCGGTTGCGGAAGGGGAATTTCACGAATCGCTGAATCTCGCCGCGCTATGGAAGCTTCCTGTCGTTTTTCTCTGCGAGAATAATCTTTACGCGATGGGCACCGCCCTGGCGCGCCATCAGGCGCAGACGGATATCAGCCGCAAAGCCGGCTCCTACGGCCTGGCTTCGAATGCCGTGGACGGAATGGACGTTCTCGCGGTCGAAGCGGCTGCGAGGCAAGCCGCACAATCCGTACGAAGCGGAAATGGCCCCTTTCTCTTGGAACTCCGAACCTACCGCTTCCGCGCTCATTCGATGGCTGACCCCGACTTGTATCGCACGAAAGCGGAGATCGAAGAGTGGAGGAAGCGCGATCCGATCCTGCTTTTCCAGTCCCGCCTTCGGGAATGGGGATTCCTGGCGGAAGCCGATCTGGATCACATCGAAGCAGAAATCAGCGCAGAGATTGACGATGCGGTCCAATTCGCGGAGGACAGCCTCCCGGAACCGGTCGAAGACTTGCTGAAAGACGTCCAAGGACGAATAGCATCGTGACCAAGATGACCTATCGCGAAGCCGCGCGAGCAGCCATGCGCAAAGCTCTTCGCGAAGATCCTCGCGTCTTTCTGATGGGCGAGGATGTCGGCGGCTACGGAGGGGCGTTCGCGGTCAGCTTGGGCCTGCTCCAAGAGTTCGGACCTGAGCGAATTCGCGACGCGCCGCTTTCGGAGTCGGCTTTCGTGGGCGCGGGAATCGGGGCTGCGCTTGCGGGAATGCGCCCGATTGTCGAGATCATGACCGTGAATTTCAGCATGTTGGCCATGGATCAGATTCTGAACAATGCCGCGGCTTTGCGGCACATGTCGGGCGGACAGTTCAACGTGCCGCTCGTCGTGCGCGTAGCCACCGGAGGCGGCCGCCAAATGGCGGCGCAGCATTCTCACAGTCTGGAAGGCTGGTACGCGCACATCCCGGGAATCAAGGTCCTGACGCCGGCGACCGCGGCGGACGCCTACGGCATGTTGCTGGCAGCCCTTCGCGAATCCGACCCTGTCTTCATCTTCGAGCACGCCACTTTGTATCCGTTGGAGGGCGAAGTTAACGAGGCAGCCCCACTCGCGGATATCACGCATGCGTCTGTAACTCGCCAAGGAAAGGACGTCACGCTGATCACCTACGGGGGAACGCTTGGCAAGACGATGCAGGCAGCCGGTCGCCTGGCCGAGGAAGGCATCGAGGCGGAAGTGATCGACCTGCGATCATTGCGCCCTCTCGATTCGCCGACGATTCTGGCTTCCGTCGCGAGGACACACCGCGCGGTGGTGATTGATGAAGGTTGGCGCACGGGAAGCTTCTCGGCCGAAGTCAGCGCGCAGATCATGGAGAATGCCTTCGATGATCTCGACGCACCCGTGGCGCGTGTGTGCAGCGCAGAGGTGCCCATGCCTTACGCGAAGCATCTTGAGACGGCGGCTCTGCCGAAGGTTGAGGAGATCGTGGATGCGGCCCGGGGGATGATCTCTCGCCATGGCTGAGTTCCTCATGCCGCAGCTCGGCGCAGACATGAGCGCAGGCAAGCTCTTGGGTTGGCGCAAGAATGTCGGAGAGAGCGTCAGTCGAGGGGACATCATCGCCGACGTCGAGACGGACAAAGCGGATATTGAGATAGAGGTCTTCACGAGCGGCGTCATCGAAAGAATCCTCATTCAGCCGGGAGAGAAAGTGCCCGTCGGAACGGTTCTAGCCATCATCCGCCGGGAAGGTGAGGTCGCTAAGGGCGAAACTCCCCTTGCTCCAAGAGTTGCGCCGAGCGAAGCGGCTCCCGCAAAGCCCGTGGCACCGGTTTTGCCTGCACGTCCTTCCGTATCAGCAGCCGAGCCGAAACGAGTACATGTCTCGCCAGTGGCCAGAAAGGCGGCGGCCGAGCTCGGGATTGACCTAGCTTCCCTAGTGGGAACGGGGCCCGGCGGCCGAATCACATTGGAAGATGTCCAGAAGGCGGCGCAGGCTAAGGCAGCACAACCCGCGCCCGTCCCGGAGTTGGATCGCCGGGCCCGCATGCGACAGGCGATCGCCGCTGCGATGGCAAGGTCGAAGCGCGAAATCCCGCACTACTACTTGAGTACCGCAATCGACATGAGCCGCGTCATGGCGTGGCTTACGCAGGAAAATCTGAAGCGTTCCGTGGAAGATCGACTGGTTTACGGTGTACTCCTGCTCAAGGCTGTAGCGCTGGCGCTGCACGACGTTCCCGAGCTGAACTCCCTGTGGAGCGCGGGGAAAGCCGTCCAGTTAGCCGATGTACACGTCGGCGCAGCCATTTCTTTGAGAGGCGGCGGACTGGTCGCTCCGGCTCTACACAACACCGACCGCCAGAGTCTCGACGAGCTCATGAAAAACTTCCGCGATCTTGTTCAGCGGGCGCGGGCCGGATCCTTGCGAAGTTCGGAGCTGAGTGATCCGACGATCACGGTCACGAGCCTTGGAGAACAGGGTGTCGACGCCGTCTTCGGCATCATCTATCCTCCCCAAGTCGCATTGGTGGGCTTTGGCAAGATCACGGAGCGTCCCTGGTCATCGGCAGGCCAGATTGTCTCCCGGCACGCTATCACGGCCACGTTGTCTGGAGACCATCGGGTGACCGACGGCCATCGTGGCGGGCTTTTTCTGGCCGCCGTCGACCGGCTCCTGCAAGAACCGGAGAAGCTATGACGAAGGACGAGATCAAGGAAACAGTTCTTCGCGCCCTAGGTCAAATTGCTCCGGAAGCCGACTTGTCGCAGCTCAAGACCAACCTGAGAATCCGCGATCAGCTCGACATCGATTCCATGGACCTGCTGAACTTTGTCATCGGGCTTCACAAGGAATTCAAAGTAGAAATCCCGGAAGCGGACTACGCCAAGCTGGCCACCCTGGACGGCTGCGTCGAATACCTTGCATCCCATCGCGGTACCTAGCGGTTCCCCAAACAGGTCTCGGGCAAGTGCTCAATATTGACGGATCGATCGGTGAGGGAGGTGGGCAGGTTCTTCGGACTTCTCTCGCCCTGGCGGTGATCACCGGAAAGCCGTTCCGCATGACGAACATTCGCCGCCGCCGCGCGAAGCCGGGACTGATGCCCCAGCACCTGAAGGCGGTTGAAGCGGCTGGCGCTGTTGGGATGGCACGCATGGAAGGAGACCGGTTTGGATCACAAGAGATGGTCTTTGAGCCTGCTGGAATCCGTTCAGGTGAATTTCATTTTGATATTGGCACCGCAGGGTCCACTTCGCTCGTGCTCCAAACGATTCTCTATCCCCTGAATCTCGGCAATACCGATTCAACGATCACCCTCGTCGGTGGCACGCACGTACCGTGGAGCCCCTGTTTTCACTACTTGCAGCTGCACTGGCTGCATTACATGAGAAGGATCGGCTTCGCGATTCAACTGGAGCTTGAATCTGCCGGGTTCTATCCGCGGGGCGGCGGACGGGTTTGTGCCGTGGTTCACCCAGTCGCAGAGCTTTCCCCGCTGCGCCTCACGGATCGAGGGCCTCTGAAGCGAATCCGAGGCATCTCCGCCGTAGCAAACTTGAGCGCTGATGTAGCGGAGCGTCAGAAGAAACAAGCGTTGAAGAGACTTGGAGAGCTGTCCGAAGTAACCGAATTCGAGGTTCTTGCCTTGCCATCCCCATCGATCGGAACGCTCCTGTTGCTCCTCGCGGAGTTTGAAAACTCTCAGTGCTGCTTCTATGGGCTTGGAGCACGAGGAAAACCAGCCGAGCGCGTGGCGGATGAAGCGGTAATGGAGTTACGCGACTTTCTGTCAACTGACGGAAGCGTGGACCACTATCTCGCCGACCAACTAGTGCTCCCGCTGGCTTTGGCCTCGGGAGCATCCGAGGTGCGGTCCTCCAAAATCACGCAACATCTGACGACGAACGCGGAGATCGTCAAAATGTTCCTTCCAGTCTCTATTGAGATCGACGGGGCCATTGGCAGACCCGGCTCAATTCAGGTCAGCGGCGGCAAGCGATGAGTAACACAGGGAGTGAGCGCTCCAAGACAGGGACGCCCGATCAGTCCCGTCGTAGCGTGCTCCCCGAGCGGGACGCGAGCCAGCTACTGCAACTGACGTTGCTTGGCGACTGCATGCTTGGACGTCTGGTGAATGAAGTCTTGGAAGGCGCGCCGCCCGAAATTCCTTGGGGAGATACACTGCCGATCCTGCTAAGTGCCGACTGGCGGATGTGCAACCTCGAATGCGTCATTTCCGATCGAGGCAAGCCCTGGTCCGCTTATCCCAAGGCATTCCACTTTCGTTCCGCGGCAAAGAATATTGCGGCGCTGGAGGCAGCGCAAATCAATGCCGTTTCCTTAGCCAACAATCACGTCCTCGACTACGGCTATGACGCAATGTTTCAAATGCTGGAAATCCTGGATCGAGCGGGGATTATCCATAGCGGTGCTGGGGCAAATGTTGAGGAGGCCTCGCGGCTCGCCATCGCCAGTGTCCGCGGCAAGAAGCTTGGGTTGCTGGCCTTTACTGATAACGAGCCGGGCTGGGAAGCAAAAGCAGATCAACCGGGCGTGTTCTATGTTCCCGTGGACCTAAAGGATTGGCGAGCGCAGAACCTTTTGGAAATCGTTCGCTCGCAAAGGAATGCCGTGGATCTACTGATAGTGTCAGCTCATTGGGGATCCAATTGGGGCTATCTCCCGGAGGAGGGCCATGTTGCGTTCGCCCATGCGCTGGTTGACGCCGGTGCTGGCGTCGTCTTTGGTCACTCCTGCCACGTGTTCCGGGGAATTGAAATCTATAAGGGACGCCCGATTTTCTACAGCGCCGGTAATTTTGTAGACGACTATGCGGTTGACCTGGTTGAGCGCAACGATGAATCGTTCATCTATGTCATCGATGTGCAGGATCAAGTCTCGCAAGGACTGCGTTTGTATCCGACCGTGATTCGCCGGTGTCAGGCCCGCCGCGCTGAAGGAGTTTATGAAATGGCTATAGCCCAAAAGATGCAAGAGCTCTGCGCACCCTTCGGCTCAACGGCAAACTGGAATCAGGGAGGGCGGTGCCTGGAAATCAGTTGCTCTACGCGGGAGGATGCAGGAAAAGCGGCTGGGCCCTAGTCCCTCGAAATCTCCCGGCCGCGTCGACCACGTTTACTTCTGCTTGGCCGACGCCGATCTCCGATACCAAATAGGCCGGACTTCACGTAAAAAAATCCGCGCGGTGACGGGACCAATATGTTTGAATTCCTGCATTCTCCTGGAGAGTTCAGATGGCGTTCGTGCTCCGGCCAGGAGCTTCTTGACCGTGCCATAGCGGCGTGTCAACTCCTCCGAGACCTCAAGAAGTTTCGTTGCGGTCGAGAAATCGTACCGGACGTAGTGAGCTCGATCCAGCAACTCAACTAACCTGTCCCATCCTGCCGAGCGGACCGCCTCGGGACTGGTTAACCGCGCCTTGACAAGCTCCCGGTACGCCTGTTCGGCAATCTCCTTCTGAATGGGTTTCCCGAAAAGCAGGGAGGCCAGAAACCACTTGAAGAGTTCTCTCTCTTTTTTCGATGCCAGATCGATCTGCAATCGGCGGGCATACGATCTCTTATGAGGCATCGTGCGGGACTCCCTTCCCGTCCTTGGCGAGACTCCTTTTTTCATTCCCCTGCTGAACAAACGCTGTAGTGTATATCACGCACGACAGATGATTTGTTCGGGAGGCTTTTATGCAGCGTCGCATTGCCATCCTAGGTGCGGCGGGCCGCGACTTTCACAACTTCAACGTTTGTTTCCGCCAAGACCGGGAATCGCGAGTGGTCGCCTTCACGGCCGCGCAGATTCCTGGCATCGCCGGCCGCCACTACCCTCCCGAACTCTCCGGGACGCTCTATCCCGACGGCATTCCCATCGTGCCGGAGGAGCAGATGGAACAGCTCATCGCGAAGGATAAGGTTGATACAGCCGTGCTCTCTTACAGCGACCTTTCTCATAACCAGGTAATGGATCTCGCCTCGCGCGCGATTGCTGCCGGCGCTGATTTCTTGTTGCTTGGCGCGGACCGCACGATGTTGCAATCTCGCCGGCCAGTCGTGTCCGTCTGTGCCGTGCGCACAGGCTGCGGCAAGACTCCCGTTTCTCGCCGCATCGTCGAATTGCTGAAGAAAATGGGCGCGCAACCAGTGGTCGTCCGGCATCCGATGCCCTACGGCGATCTCGCCCGCCAAGCCTGCCAGCGGTTTGCCACATTTGCCGATCTTGAAAAGCACGACTGCACAATCGAAGAGCGCGAGGAATACGAACCGCACCTTCGGGACGGGACGGTTGTCTATGCGGGCGTGGATTACCAGAAAATTCTAGACGAGGCGGAGAAAGAAGCTGGAGTCATCGTTTGGGATGGAGGGAACAACGACACGCCTTTCTTTCGCTCCGACATGGAGATTGTTGTCGCCGATCCTCATCGCGCCGGGCATGAATTGCTGTATCACCCAGGCGAAGTCAACTTTCTCCGGGCCAGCGTCATCGTGATCAACAAGGTGGATTCCGCTCCCGAAGCGGATGTCGAAACCATCCGGCGCAACGCTCGTGAACGCAACCCCAAAGCGCGCGTCATCGAGACCGTTTCTCGCATTTCCGTGAATCATCCGGAACGGCTTCGTGGTGCGCGAGTCTTGGTAGTCGAAGACGGACCGACGCTGACTCACGGCCAGATGGCTTACGGAGCGGGCGTGGTAGCCGCCCGCCAGGCGGGCGTGGCGGAACAGGTGGACCCCAGACCATACGCGGTGGGAAGCCTGCGCGAAGTGTTCGCGCATTTCAGCCACATCGGCCTTCTGCTTCCGGCCATGGGCTACGGCAAAAAGCAACTCGCCGATCTCGAGGAAACGATTCGCCGGACCCCTTGCGACGCCGTCGTGGTCGCGACCCCGATCGATCTAGCGCGGATCATTCAGATTTCCCAGCCGGTGGTGCACGTAACGTACGAAGTTGTCGAGCGAAGCGCGCTTACCTTTTCTCAGGTGCTACATGAATTTGCGGCTCAATGAATACGCCGTACGTAAACACAATTCAAGTAAGCCAGTAGGCCGCTTTCCCAGGCGACGGAACTACTGCGTGGCGGATTTTTCGCCGAGGCGGCGCATGCGCTCCTGAAGCTTCTTGCGAAGCGGCGCCGGGGCGTTGGGGTTGAAGGCGACGAGATACCAGAGCGGCTGCGAACGGTCGCGGCTTAGCCGGGAGAGCGTGGCAGCGTCGCTATTGGGATGGCGCGCGATATTTTCGCGGATCGCCGAATACGGGTGGTGCGAGAGGCGGCCGAGAGTCTTGGCGGTGACTTTCGGATGCTCGCTGATCAGCCGCAGCAGATAGTAATCTTCCTTGGGCGCCTGGCGCGAGAGCTGGTCGAGCGCGTCGGGCTTCACTTCCGAGCTCAGAACCACGCCGATTTTTTCATCCCAACCCGGATTGATGCGGTTCAGCTCCTGCGTGCGCGCGTGGATCAATTGCTCGATCACGCGGCGCTCCTGATCGAGGCGCGCGGCGGGCAATGCGCTGCGCTCGACCGAATCGAGCACGCGCAACAGATGCTGCCTTTCGCCAAATACAATCTGGGACGTACGCACGGCTTTGTTCTTGCTGGCGTTTCTCACTAAGTCAGAACGTCTCATGTTTCGATCACCCCGCAAAACTCACGAGCCATCGACACGGGCAATGCCCGGCCTTGAAATCCTCGCTCTTGCGCGGCAATGAAGCCCTGGTGGGGTTCTCGAATGAACTCAAGCTTTTGCAGCGAGAGCGATGTGGCCGAGAAACTCAGGTTCCCCATCCGATACTCTAGGTCCAACTCAACAGAGACGCAAGCTGGCGCAGCGAGCGATTGACGACCCGGGCGATTATCCTGTGCCGCAACGGCAGAGTAAAGAAAACGCGGCGAGCTCTGTTCCATAGCTCGCAATAGATAGTCCTAGAACCATGGCTCCATGCCAACTCAGATTGTCGGATAGACCATGCTAACGAACACGTCGGGAGTGAGGAGCCCCTTGGCCCACGTTTCGTCGAGATCGGCGGTCGGCTTGGCCATTACTGCCTCTGCGACGGTCTTTCCCGAGGTTTTGAGGGCCTTCAGGCGGTCGCGAACGGTGACAAGCATGTCGAAGTACTTTTCGAGCGACGCGCGGTCGCCGAGAGGGCCGTGGCCGGGAACGATCTTGGTCCTGGAATCCACGGTGCCCAGGATGTGCGACGCGGCTCCGATCATGCCGTCGATGTTGCCGCCCGTGCTGGCATCGATCACGGGATAGAAGCCGTTGAAGAATGTGTCTCCCGCGTGAAAAACGTTCGCGTGATGGTAGTAGACATAGATATCCGAATCGGTGTGGGCCGGCAAGAAGTGCCGCATCTCGATATCCTCGCCATTCACGTAGAGCCGGGAGCTATCCGCGAACGTCTGCTGCGGCCAGGCTGCGGCCGGCGAGGGATCGAAATGCGCGCCGAAAGCTTCTTGGGGCGTCGAAAGACGCTTGCGCGTGTTCTCGTGCGCGAGAATCGTGGCGCCGTAACCGTGCATCGCCGCATTGCCGTCGGTGTGGTCCCAGTGCCAGTGCGTGTTGATGAGGAGCTTCAGCGGAAGTCCGCCCATGCCGTCGAGGATCGCCTTCACCTTGGGGGCGACCTCCATCAGGCTCGCGTCCACGAGGACTTTCCCGTCGGCGCCGTCGAGAACGACCATGTTTCCGCCCGGGCCGAAGAGCATGTGGATATTCTCGCCGAGCTGTTGCGTCTGAAGCGGAGTGGCAGCCATCTGCGCGCGCAGCTTCGCCAGTTGGCCGCCTCCAAGATTGAAGCCATTCGTCTGCGGCGCCGTAGCCTGTTGGGGCGCAGCGAAGGCGGAAAGCGCGCGGCCGGCGATGAGTCCGCCGCCAATCAACAATCCTCCGGCTCGCAGGATTTCGCGGCGCGTTGCGATCTTCGACAAAGCTGGATTGCTCATGGAAAGGCTCCCTTCCATATCTGTAATGGCCGGGGCGAAGGATATCATCCGTCCCGCTTCAAATGATTTACTTCGTTTCGGTCGGAGCGGCTTGCGGAATATCGTTGACCGCCACGCGACGCTGGAATTTCCACACGCCGTCCTCGCGCACGAGCGTGTCGTCGTAATGGCCGCCGTAGAGAATTGCGGGCTTGTTATCGGCAGTCGTGACCGTGAACGACCAGCGAGACCAGGCCGTCGCCGTGTCGCCGTGAACGTCGATGCGGAAATTGGTGAGCAGGTGGTAGGTCGAGCCCGGCTTGTTCTTGGAGGTGACGTCGAGATTCTTCTCCATCATCGCCTGGATCGCCGCCGGGCCTTTCGCTAAGCCGAAGCCGCCGACCCATTCGCCGTCCTTCGCGAAGAGGTGCGAATAGGCGGCGAGATCGTGGGCGTCGAGGTCGCGGCCGTAGTCGATCAGGGGGTTACGGATCTCTTCGATGTCCTCGAGGCGCTGGACGCGAGCCGCGGTGGACTGGCCGCTTCGCGGGCCTTGTTGCGCGTGCGCGACGGGGGACGCCAGTAAAGCAGCTGCCAGCAAGAGCGGCGACAGGCGCGTCACGAGCGCGTATCCCGGAATTCGAGACATGTTCATATGGTGGCTCCCTCTCTCCGCGCTGGACAGAACAAACGGGAGGGAAGATATCATTCCTGACCGACAAATTACACGTGAACTGCGCACATCAGCGGAGGAAAGGATTGTGCTCGCGCTCTTCGCCGATCGTGGTGAGTTCGCCGTGGCCCGGGTACACGACCATTTCGTCCGGCAAGGCCATCAGCTTTTCGTGGATCGAGCGCATGATCTGCGGGAAAGAGCCGCCCGGAAGATCGGTGCGGCCAATGCTACCCTGAAAAAGCGTGTCGCCGGCGAGCAGTAGTGCGGCGGCCGGTTGAACTATGTGCGGGGCTCCGGGCTCGACGATCAGGCTGATGCTGCCCTGCGTGTGGCCCGGCGTGTGAAGGACCCGGGCCGCAAAGCCACCCCAGCGCAGCGTGTCACCCTCCTTCACGAAGTCGCGAATCTTCACGGTTTCCGGAGTGGGGACGCCGAGCCACTGCGCCTGCATGTCGAGAGTCTTATAGAGGCCGAGATCGTCTTCGTGAATCAGCACCGGCGCCCCTGTAGCCCGATGGAGCGCAGCGAGCCCGCCCACGTGATCGATGTGCGTGTGCGTGCTGACGATGGCGAGAACCTTCAATTTGTGGCGATGGAGAATCTCCAGGATGCGTTCGACCTCGTCGCCGGGATCAACGACGATCGCCTCTCCCGTCGTGGGATCTCCCAGAATCGAGCAATTGCACTGCAGCATTCCGACGGGAAGAACTTCGTGAATGAGTTTTTCAGGCACTGCCATCAAGTATAGCAGCAAAGGAAAGCCGCTCTCCGAATGGAGCTCGGACGACGCGCGGGCTATTCGGAGGACGGCGACGCGTCGGCAGCCGCGCGAGGAAGCGGCTGCTGATCGGGCGGGAGGCCGGCGGCGACGAGCGATTCGACGCGGGCCAGGAGCTCCGCGCGAGCGTCCATCGTGTACTGCGATGCGTCCACGGCGGGGCCAAAGCGGATCGTCACATCTCCCGGCCGGACAATCCATTCCCCTTTTCTCATCAGGTGCTGCGCTCCCGCGATCGATACGGGCACGATGGGGACGCCGGCCTGAATGGCCATGACGAAGGCGCCTTTCTTGAACGGGCGCAGGCGGCCATCCGGGCTGCGCGTGCCCTCCACAAAGACGGCGAGCGAAAGCCCTTCCTTCATGTTGCGCACCGCGACCTCCGCGATTTCGACCGCTTCCCTTCCCGCGCGGTCCACAGGGATGAATTGCGCTCGCCGCATACCGGTCGAGAAGATCGGAATGCGAAACAGCTCTCGCTTGACCAAGATTCCAACGCGGCGCGGAATGGCCGGAAAGAGCGCGAGCGGATCCACGTTCGAGGCGTGGTTTGCGACGAAGATGCAGGCACTGGCCGGGATGTTTTCGAGGCCTTCGGTGCGGACGCGGATTCCGGCGAGACGGTTGCCTAGCCGCACGGCCTTCATCGAGAGACCGTACATGAAATCGGGATTGCCCGCGATGACGCTCCAGAGAATGAGAAACGGCATAACGAGGATTACGGCCAGGGCGTAGTAACAAGCGACAAGGAGTGTTCGAATCATGCGCGAAGCGAATCGGAATCGGGAATCCGCGAGATCGCGGGTTGAGCAGAGGCGAGCGGCATGTCAGTCCGTTGAGCCACGGAGAAGGCCCTCGCGGATGCGGCGCTGGCGCTCTGTTGCGTGCCCAATTTCCGAAATCGAAGCGTGAACGCCGGCGGGCATACCTGGCGCGGCCGTGGCCGTTTCTGTCTTGAGTTCGAGGCCGGCGACGCCGAGGAGATCGTTGTAGGGAATTTCGTCGGTGCCCGAGACGTAGCGGCGGAAAAAGTCCTCGAAACTCTTTCCGGCCACTTCCTCGACCACGCCGCGAATGCCGGCGCTCTCGTCATAGAACTTGCCCTGGCGCGCGTACTCGTCATTCATGCGGCGCAAGACGTCGTCGAGGGATTTTCGGTTTTCCGTGGCGTCGCGAATCGCGAGATCGAGCAGTACGCCCACGATCTGGCCTTTGTTGTAGTAGGAGATGCTGCGGTCCGGGACATTGTAATCGTCGTATTTTTCAAACCACGCGTCGAGGCTCGACTCCTCGACGCTCTGCCACGCGTGCGCGGGACGCGATTGAAGCCTGCCAATCTCCGATGCGAGATCAGTGTAGAACTGCGCCTTCGACCAAAGGCCGGTGCGCTCGAGCGCGAATGCGGCGTAGGTGCTGGTGACGCCCTCGGCGAACCAGAGCGCGCGCGTGTATTGCTCCTTGGTGTAATCGACCGGCTCGAGGGCCTGCGGCCGGATGCGCTTGACGTTCCACACGTGAAAGAACTCGTGCGCGGCGATGGCGGCCGCGCCCTCGGTGGAAGTGGCCGCGATCGCGGTGGAATTCGAATGCTCCATGCCTCCGCCGCCAACGTCGGCGTACGGGCCGATGTGGAAGAAGAAAGTGTATTCCTTCCGCGGCGTATCGAAGGGCGGGCCGCCCATGAGATTCAATTCGTAGGCGGTCAGCCGGCTCAGCGAATCGCCGAGAAGCCGCTTGTTCCAGTCCGGAGCGTCCACGACGACGCGGAAATGCGCGCCGCCGCTATCGAATTCGAATTCGTCGAACTTCCCCGCCTCCACCGGCGCATCGACGAGGGCGTCGTAACTGCGAGCGCTGAACGAGAGTGGCGCTGCCCCGCCAGCCAACTCTGTCGCGAAGTTCCACCCGGTGGGGACATTCTCGAAGGTGATCTGAGTGTCTTCGGAGCGGCGGTCGGGGACGTACATCAGGATTTCCGCGAGATTCATAAAGGCGTGGCGATCGCTGAGCTGCGAATCGAACGGGCCGGGATCATCCCATTGAATGGAGTAGTCGACGAAGATGCTTTCAGCGCGCTGAGACCCAGCGGGCGACGAAAATTCAATTCTCCAGGTCTGCTTGTCCACTTTCGCGGCGAAGTAGCGAATGTTATCGGGAGCCTTGCCGGATGCGCGCACGTTCCGGACGCGGTACGAAAAATCACGAACCTGATAGAGCGCATTCCATGCGGGCATCGCAACCACGATTCCCGCGGCAGGTTGGGGAATGATCACTCGGACCTGAAAAGTGTGTTGCGATGCGTGCTCGAGCGAAACGTCATAAGTGATCGTCGCGAAAGCCGGGCGCGAGAGGAATAGAAGCCCGAAGAGGGCAAAAAGCAAAGGCAACAGCGCCCGCCTTCCCGACAAGGACGGTCGGGATGGGAAACCACGGAAACCAATTGATAGAAGACCCAAAAGCAGATTCCTCGTCCCAAAATCCCGGGACTCGGAATGACAATGAACTTGCGTGTGCGCCCAGATTCTCATGCGCGGGCACCGGCGCGGGCGCTGAGTCTCCCCAGCAGCTTTGCGGTGAGGCCGTCGAAGCTGCCATTGGACATAATGAGGACGAGATCGCTGGAGCGAGCGTTCGCGACGAGATGATCCGCGATTGCGTCGGCGGATTCGAAGGCTTTCGCGGAGCAGCCGCGAGAGCGGAGGGAATCCGCGATGGCTTCCGGCGAGAGGCGGTCCTTTTCTTCGAGAAGCTGCGCGCGATTCACCGCGCCGAATAGCACGACGTCGGCGAGCGAAAGGGCATCCGGCAAAGCGTCCTGAAAGATTTTGCGGCGCATGGTGTTGGAGCGCGGCTCGACGGCGGCCCAAATCCTGCGCCCGGGCCAGCGAATGCGGGCGGCTTCGAGCGTGAGGCGAATGGCGGTGGGATGGTGGGCGAAATCCTCGACGACGAGGATGCCGTTCGCTTCGCCCTTGATCTCCATGCGGCGTCGCACGCTTTCGAATGTCGCCAGGGCGCGCTCGATGGCATCGCATTCGACGCCCCGGCCATAGGCCAGAGCGACGGCCGCAAGCGCGTCGAGAATATTGTGGCGCCCGGCGACGGGAATGCGGATGCGCGCGACTTCGCTGCCCCGATAGGCGACGCGGAACTCGGTGGCTTCGTCGTGCCAGAGAATGTCGCCCGCGCACCAATCGCAATCCGGCGCAAGGCCAAAGCTTTCGACCGGGCAGAACGCTTTCGCGACAACCTCTCTCAGATCGGGACTCTCTCCCCAGATCAGGATTCGCCCGCGACGCGGCACAAGATTGACGAGGCGGCGAAACTGAAGCGCGATGGAAGCGAGGTCGGGATAGATATCCGCGTGATCGTATTCGAGCGACGTGAGAATCAGTTCGTCGGGATGATAGTGGAGAAACTTCGGGGCCTTGTCGAAAAAAGCGGTGTCGTACTCGTCGCCCTCGATGATGAACTCTTCCCCGCCGCCGAGCCCGTAACTGCGGTCGCCGAAATTCGGGGCAACGCCGCCAATCAGGAAATCCGGGCGGCGGCCCGCCGTATGGAAAATCCAGGCGAGCATGGCAGTGGTGGTCGTCTTTCCATGGGTGCCGGCAACGACGATGGACGTGCGGCCCGGAAGAAAATATTCCTCGAGAAGCTGGGGCATCGAGCAATAAGGTATTTTGTCGTCGAGGATGCGCTCCAGCTCGGGATTGCCGCGCGAAATCGCGTTGCCGATGACGGCCAGATCGGGCGCGGGCTTCAGATTTTCCTCGCGGTAGCCCTCGTTCCATGAAATGCCGAACGAGCGAAGCAGGGTCGAGGCAGGCGGGTAGACATTCACGTCGGAGCCGGTGACGTGGAAGCCGCGCTCCGCGAGCATCCCGGCGACAGGCGCCATCGCCGCGCCTCCTATGCCGAGGAGGTGGACGTGGCCGGCGCTCGGTTTTCGCAGGATCGATGTCATGACACGCACGCCGGTTCTAAGATTTCGAGCTGCGGGGCCACGCCAGAGGCTTCCGGGGCCAAGATGCGTGCGCGAATGCCGAGCGGTAGCGTCAGAGCAGCTCGCTCCGTATGCCCGATGGGCGCGCCCCATACGACGGGGGCGACAACATGCGTAAGAACGCGCCGAGCGACATCCTTCACGGTCTCACCGCCCTCAGGCGGCTCGCATTCAGGGAAATCGCCGAGTATCACTCCGGCGACTCCGCGAAGCTTTCCGGCTTGCTTCAAATGCATGAGCGCGCGATCGACCTGATACGGCTTCATGGCTCGGTCTTCCAGAAGGAGGATCGCGCCGCGGGTATCGAGCTCCCAGGGCGTGCCGAGCGAGGCCTCAACGAGCGTGAGGCAGCCGCCGAGGAGAATTCCTTCCGCCTTGCCGGGAACGAGCGATTCTCCTCGCAGGTCAATCTCCCAACCCCGCTTCGTCTCCGTCAGGGCGCTTGCGAGGCTCGCACGGTCGTATCCGTGCGGCGCGCCGGCGCCGCGATCGAAATTGGATGCGACCATCGGGCCGTAGAAGGTCACCCAGCGAAACCTTTGCCACAGAAATATCTGGAGCGACGTTATGTCGCTCGAGCCGAGAAAGATTTTCGGTGACGCGAGGGCCAGGTTGAATCCATCCACCAGGTAGTTCGATCCGTAGCCGCCGCGCGAACAGAAAACGGCGCGAGTCGCGGAATCGGCGAAGGCTTCCTTAAGCGCGGCCAGTCGATCCGCGGTGGAACCGGCGAAAAAACTCTGGTGAGAAAGAACGCTTGGGCGGTCGATCTTCGGCATGTAACCAAGACGCGCGAGTTCCTCGCAGCCTTTGCTCAATCGGTCTTCCTGAACGGGACTAGCGAGCGAAAGGACGCGAATTGCGTCGCCGGGTCGCAGAGCAGGCGGCTTGAGAGGTTCCGGCATGTGGCGGAATCGAGAATAAGGAATTTGGAGAGGCGAGTCTAGCGGCAGGAACAGGCGAGGGAGTTAAGAGTTAAGAGTTGGGAGGGAGAAGCCGCTTCGGTCCCTTTTCAGTTGATCGTGAAGGGGGACTGGCCCGACGTGCCGCCACCGGGAGCGGGATTCGTCACGGTGACCTGCATCGTGGCTTTCATTGCCAAGTCCGCCGCTGGAATCAACGCCACCAACTGCGACGCGCTGACGAACGCCGTCGCGCGTGGGAAGCCGCCCCACTCGACGACGGAACCCGAGACAAAGCCCGAGCCTTTCACTAGAACCTGAAGGTCGTTGCTGCCCGCCGTCGCGGTCGAAGGAGAAAGGGAAGAGACGCTCGGGGTCGGATTATTCGGGCCGGTAATGGTAAAAGTCGTCGAAGGCGTGGCGACCAACGGATTGGAGGTGCTCACGGAGACGCTGGCCGTTCCCGCGGTCGCGATGTTGTCTGCCGGGACCATGGCGGTGGCCACGGTTGTGTTCATCGCCGCAATGTTGGTAATGAGCTGGCTGCCGTTCCAGGTGACAACGTCACCTTGGGCGAAACCCGTGCCGTTGACCGTAAGCGTGAAGCCCGCGCCGCCCGCCGTGGCGCTCGCGGGAGAAAGCGGGGGTGTGAGCGTCAAACCGGCCTGGACAGGTGCGATATTGAAGGTGATGGAATTCTGCGATATGCCTCCACCCGGCGCCGGGTTCACGACAGTGACGTTGACGCTGTTCGCCGTTGCCAAATCTGAAGCCGAGATCTGAACGACGAGATGGTTTGCCACCTGATCAAACGTGGTAGAGCGCGGGGAGCCGCCCCAATAGGCGAACGACGCGCCTTTCGAACCCGATATGAATCCGCTCCCCGTGATGACGAGCGTAAAGCCGTCGCTCCCGGCGGTGATATTCGAGGGGAAAAGGTTCTGGAGGATCGGCGTGGCATTGAAGGCAGGCGCCTTCTGTCCGCCACAGCTCCCGAGCAGCACGAGCATTCCTGCAATCGACGTGAGCGCGGCCCACCGCGAACGCTTCAAGCCCAGCCTCCTATGAAATTTCTACGGGGATCCCGAGGCCGCTCGCCATCAGCAGCCGGGAAAGCGGAACGAGGGAAACATGAAGCCGCCTGCAAATCCCCCTGCTAGTCCGACAAGATTGATAGCACCCCGCCCCGCGGCACGTCAACTTGGATTCAGGAAGGCGGCGGGAGGATGGCCGGACAAGTATCGCCCGGGAGGCACAGGAAGCCCTGGAAAAGAATGAGCGTCACAGCGCTGTTATCGGACGCACTTGCCGGGACTCCGTTTTCGCGTTGAGCGCGCCAAATCGCCTTGCAAGATCCCGTTCCTGTGGAACGGTAATCTCAGCCTGGAATTCCACGACGAGGCCTTCGTCGCTTCTGTGCGTACTCCACGTGCGCGTCTGGACTCCCATCTCGTCAACTATTTTGCGGACTCGTTCCACGATATCGGCGCCGGTAGCGGCCGTCACGCGAAAATTCACGAGTTGGAGGTGCAAGCCAAGTCGCTGTTCGAGATTGCCGATGATGACGAGCGAGGCCAGCAACAAGAGAGAGGTGAAGATGCCCGTAACGTACAGGCCGGAACCGACCGCCATTCCGATGCTCGCGACGACGAAGATTGTCGCAGCGCTGGTGATCCCGATGATGGTGCCGCGCTCGCGGATCACCACGCCGGCGCCGATGAATCCGATTCCGGGAATGATCTGGGCGGCGATGCGCGTGTGATCTCCTCCGAAGCCGCTCGCCATCTCGTAGGAAATGATCGTGAACAGGGCGGCACCGAGGCAGATCAGCATGTTGGTGCGGATCCCGGCTGGCTTGTGGCTCAGCTCGCGCTCGAGGCCGACGATGCCACCCAGAACCGCGGCGAGCAGAAGCCGGCCAACCACGTAGACGTTGAGATCGTGCAACATGAGCACCCCCGGACGAGACGACGCGCAGGAATCTTACATCGTTCGCCGGACCGTTGCACGAATTGGAGCTAGAGCTTGAACGCCGTCATGCGGGCGAATTCGCGGGCTCGCGCCACAATTTCCTTGCGCTTCACCGTTGCGAGCCTTTCGACTCCGAAACGCTCGACTGTGAAACTCGCGAGCACCGAGCCATAGACCATCGCGGAGCGCAGGGTCTGCTCGTTGATGCGTCCTTTGCTGGTGAGATAGCCCATGAAGCCGCCGGCGAACGTGTCGCCTGCCCCGGTCGGATCGTGAACTTCCTCGAGGGGAAATGCGGGAACGGAAAAGACGAAATCCTTGTGGACCATCACGGCGCCATGCTCGCCGCGCTTGATGATCAGGGTCTTCGGGCCCATTTTGAAAACGTGCTTGGCGGCGCGGAACAGGTTGTGCTCGCCGGTGAGCTGGCGCGTTTCGTCGTCGTTAATCGTGAGGATCTGGACGTGCTTGAGCGTCTCGCGCAGCTCGGCCGGGGTGCCGTCGATCCAAAAGTTCATGGTGTCGAGGCCGACGACTTTTGGCTTGCCGCGGACCTGCTTCAGCACCGAGCGCTGCAACGTCGGATCGATGTTGCCGAGAAAAATATACTGCGAGTCCAGATAGGTCGCCGGCAGAGTCGGCTGGAAGGCGGCGAACACGTTGAGTTCGGTGGCGAGCGTGGTGCGCTCGTTCATGTTCTGGCTGTAGCGGCCCGACCAGAAAAACGACTTCCCCGCCACATGCTCCAGGCCCGTGAGGTCGATCTTGCGCCCCTGAAAAATAGCCTCGTCTTTCTGCGTGAAGTCCTCTCCGACGATTCCGACCAAGCGAACCGGCACGAAATGGCTGGCGGCCAGGGAGAAATAGCTGGCCGCCCCGCCGAGGGTGCGGTCGACTTTTCCGAAGGGCGTTTCGATGGCGTCAAACGCGACAGATCCGACCACGAGAAGTGACATGAGCGCTCCGTATTCTTAGCAGGCCCCGCCGCGCAGAGCCAAGGTTTAGACGACTAAAACCAACAGCAGATTCCTCGACCCGGCCAGACCCGCCGGAACTCGGAATGACAACCGATACAGATTACGCCGTACAAACTACGCGATATATTTGCCGATGATCGGCGCGAGGCGCTTCTTCGTCGCGGCCGGGATTAGTTTGCGATCCGTGATGATGGCGTGCGCGAGCGCGGAGCCGCACTTGCAGCCGCGTTCGTCCCCCAGAGCGCGCACCGCTTCGCAGATGGCACGCTGCACGTTGTCCGTATTGCGCCCCATGTTCGCGAGAATTTCGTTGAGCGTCACGGCGTCGTGTTGCGGATGCCAGCAATCGTAATCCGTGATCAGCGCGAACGTGGCGTAGCAGAGTTCGGCCTCCCGCGCGAGCTTCGCTTCTGTGATGCCGGTCATGCCGATCACGTCGAAGCGGAGCTGGCGATAGGTGTGCGATTCGGCGATGGTCGAAAACTGCGGGCCCTCGATGCAGACGTACGTGCCGCTGCGATGTACCTTCACACCGGCGCGCCCGCAAGCGTCCGCCAGTTGCGCTGCGAGGCGGGGACACGTGGGCTTGTCGAAGCCGACGTGGGCCACGATGCCGCCGCCGAAGAACGTCGAAATCCTCCCGCGCGTGCGGTCGAAGAACTGGTCCGGGATCAGGAAATCGAGCGGCGGAAGATCCTCGCGGAGCGAGCCGACCGCGCTGACGGAAATGATCTGCTCGACGCCGAGCATTTTCAGGGCGCAGATGTTCGCGCGGTAGTTGATCTCGCTCGGAGACACGCGATGGCCGCGGCCATGGCGTGAAAGGAACGCGACGCGCCGGCCCTCGAGCGTCCCAACGACAATCGCGTCCGAAGGATCGCCGAAGGGGGTTTTGACGCGCACCTCCCGCGCCCCCGTGAGACCGGCCATCTGATAGAGGCCGCTGCCGCCGATGATGCCGATTTTGACCGCTTCCTGCTTCGATTTGCCTTTGGATTTGGTGGTCTTCGCCATAAGAAAGTGAGGTGTTCTCCTAGTTCGGACAAATGAGGATAACAGAGAAACGAAAAACGGCAGCCGATCCCCACAATGCGTCCGCCTAATCGATGGTCACCGGCTCGGGTTCCCATTGGCCGTCGCGGTCGCGGAGATAGGCGGCGGGAACGCGCGCGTCGTGCGCGAAAAGCGCGAGCCAGCCTTCGCGTACAGACTCGGGAATCCAGCGCTTCTTGTTTTCGAGCGTCGTCATCGGGTAGAGATCGTAACCCATAATCCACGGAATCGGGAGATGGGCCGTCGTGGGCACCAGGTCCGCGAAAAGAAAAGCCGTCTTGCCGCCCTCGGTGAGCTTCACGCACTGCATGTCGGCGTTATGTCCGGGGACGCGAACAACTTCTACGCCGGGAACGATCACGCTATCGCCTTCCAAAAGAGTGAACATTCCGGCGTCCTCGAGCGGGGCGAAGTTTTCCGGAAAATAGCTCGCCCGATCGCGGTCGTTTGGACGCATCGCATGCTCGAATTCGCCTTTTTGGACGAAGTAACGCGCGTTCGGAAACGACGGCACGACCTTGTCCTTCTCCACGCGCGTGTTGCCGCCGCAGTGGTCGAAATGGAGATGCGTGTCGATGACGATGTCGATGTCTTCGGGCCGCAGGCCGTAGCGTTGAAGGCCGTCCGCCAGAGGCGGACCTTCGAGCGCGTAGATATCGCGCAGCTTGGGGCTCATTTTGTCGCCCGCTCCGGTTTCGACCAGGATGTGTTTGCCCCCGGCGTGGATCAGCAGACAGTTCATCGAGAGCGTGATCCGGTTGCGCGCGTCGGGGGCGATTTTCTTCTCCCACATCGGCTTCGGGATCACGCCGAACATCGCGCCGCCGTCGAGCCGAAAGTGGCCCGCCGAAACAACGTGGAATTCGAGGTCGCCGAGCTTCACGCGCCGCTCCCCGACAAGATTTCGTTCACCGCGGCGTAGGGATCTTTCTTCCGTGCGGCGACGTCGGCGGCAGCTTTCTCGAAGCGCTCGGCGCTGGCGCGATCCCCCAGGACGCGCTCGACGAGCCGTCTTTCGATGAGACGCAGCAGCCAATCCTTCCAGTAGGCAAGTTCGCGGGCAGGGCGGTCTTGCGCTTTCTGAAAATGCTCCCGGAAGAGACCGATCTGGCGCGCGACTTCCACTATTCCCTGATTCTCGGTTGCTACCGTGCGGACCACCGGAGGCCTCCATCCGCTGCGGTCAGGGACGAGATGCAAAATCGCGCGAAGCTGCTCCTCGTACCGGCCGGCGCCTTCGCGATCCGACTTGTTGAGGACGAAGATGTCGCCAATCTCCATCAGGCCGGCCTTGAGATTTTGTACGTCATCGCCCATGCCGGGAACGAGGACGACCAGCGTGCAGTCGGCGAGGCGAACGATTTCGATTTCGCCTTGGCCGACGCCGACCGTCTCGACGAGGATCATGTCCTTGCCCGCTGCGTCCAGCAAAAGAGTCGCGTCGCCCGTGGATTGCGCGAGGCCGCCCAGGTAGCCGCGCGTGGCCATCGAGCGGATGAAGATGCCTTCGTCGGCCGAGTGGCCCTGCATACGGATGCGGTCACCAAGAATCGCACCGCCGGTGAAGGGGCTCGAGGGATCGACGGCGATGATCCCGACGCTTTTCTTCTCCGAGCGATAGTGCGCGGTGAGGCGATCGACGAGCGTGCTCTTGCCCGTGCCGGGAGCGCCCGTGATGCCCACGCGGAAGGCGCGGCCCGTGTAGGGGAAGAGCAGCTTCAGGAGCGCCTCGGCTTCAGTCGCGCGATTTTCGATGGCGGAGACGGCGCGGGAGAGCGCGCCGACGTCTCCCGCGCGAATTTCCGCCGCCCAGTTTTCAAGATTGCCGGCCATATCCGAGAGACAAGAGTGCGAGTTTAACCTGAGTGGCTAATCGCGAGGACGATTTTCGCGAGCCTGCTTCGCGCCCGGTTGCCCGCCGGAGTATTCGTCATAGGCCTTGATGATGCGCTGCACGAGGCTGTGGCGGACGACGTCGCGTTCGTCGAAATAGATCAGCGAGATGCCTTCGATCTTGCCCACCACCTCGACGGCCTCGATGAGGCCGGACTTGCGCGAGTCCGGAAGATCGATTTGCGTGACGTCGCCGGTGATGACAGCCTTCGAATTGAAGCCCAGGCGCGTGAGAAACATCTTCATCTGCTCGCTCGTGGTGTTCTGAGCCTCGTCGAGGATGACGAAGGAATCGTTCAGCGTGCGGCCGCGCATGAAGGCAAGCGGGGCAACCTCAATGATGTCCTTTTCGAGGAAGCGCTCGAGCTTGTCCGCCTCGAGAAGGTCGTGGAGCGCATCGTAGAGCGGGCGCATGTACGGATCGACCTTTTCCTGAATCGTGCCGGGAAGAAAACCCAGGCGTTCGCCCGCCTCGACCGCGGGACGCGCGAGGATGATGCGGTTCACCTGCTTCGCGAGGAGCGCGGAGACGGCCATCGCAACGGCAAGATATGTCTTTCCGGTGCCGCCCGGGCCGATGGCGAAAACCATGTCGTAGGTTTCAAGCGCCTCGATGTAGCGATTCTGGTTCGCGCTCTTCGGCGCCACGCTCTTCTTACCGAAAGAACGGACGCGGGATGCAGAAAACGCGCCGTGAAGCGTTGAAGCAGGCTCGTCAGCTGCGGTGCGGAGCAGCGCCTTCACTTCCTGGCTGTCGGGGATGCGGCCTTCGCGGATGCGATCGTTGTACGCGCCGAGGATCCGAGCGGCACGCTCGACCTGTGCGGGCTCGCCTTCGATTTCGATGTCGCGGTCCCTCAAATGCGTGGTGACGCGAAAAGAGGATTCGAGAAATTTCAGATTCTCATCGAGGGGGCCGAAGAGCTCGTTGATGCCCCCGGCGATTCGGACGGTTTGTTTCATCAAGTTTGGCGGACGCAAATCAAGCGTAGCGCGAGCCCGAAAGCGGGTCAAGCCGACGCGCGAGAATTCACGGATTTGTAACCATTCCGGGCGGCACTGCGCCGCGCATCCGACTAATGGGTCGCCGGGGCCGGAAACTGGACCTTGGGCACTTCACGCGAGGCCTCGGAAGCCGCGAAGTATGCGTTGTTGCGCTGGAAGCCCGCCCATCCCGCGAAAATGTTGTTCGGGAAGAGCGCAATGTACGTGTTGTAGGCCTGGATCGCGTCGTCGTAGCGCTTGCGCTCAACGGCGATGCGGTTTTCCGTTCCGGCGAGTTCGTCCTGGAGGCGCATGAAATTCTCGTTCGACTTGAGCTGGGGGTAGTTCTCGACGATGACTAGAAGGCGGCTGAGCGCGCCGTCGAGCTGGCCGTTGGCGGCGATCTTATCCTGCGGCGTCCGCGCCCCGCCGAGTGCGGCGCGGGCCTTGGCGATATCGTCGTACACGGTCACCTCCTGCGCGGCGTAGCCCTTGACGGTCTCGACGAGATTCGGGATCAGGTCGGAGCGGCGCTGGAGGACCACGTCCACTTGCGCCCAGTCGGACTTGACCGTTTCATTCAGCGCGACCATCTGATTGCGGCGGGATACGTACATGCCGCCGACCAGGAGCCCGAGGACTAGGAGAACCACGAGAACGACGACGAGCTGCTTCATGAAATGCCTCCCGTACTTCAGGGGCTAAAACCCCATTTCTTGTGAGCCTTGCCACGGCGGAGTTAAAACTCCGCCCTTCCACCCCAAGTGCCAACCGCGAGCCCCTTCTCTGGATACGTCGTGGAACCCTACGAAGTTTCGAGACGGCGATCTACTTCGTTGGTCACAACCTCCACGAATTCAAGGTACGCGTGCAGCGTCACTTCGATGTCGATTTCCCTCTCTTTGCGCTTCCCTTCCCGGAAATCGAGAATGCTGTGGAAGCCGGAGGGGTCGGCGCCGGTCAGAGACGCGGCGGCATCCACGGCTTCGCGTTTGCCGTGCGGCGCGGGCTGGCCGAGAGCGATCAGGACGTGGCGGAAGAGCGCGCAAAACGCCGACACGGAGGCGAGCATAATCCCAAGATGAACTTTCCTTTTCTGCGGCGCCGCCAGGACCGCCTGGCGCAGTCGCAGCCAGTCCGTGCGCAGCTCGCGCTCGACCTGCAAGCGGTGGAGACGCATCGGAACATCGAGATGCTCGAGAAAATCGGCGCCGAAGAGCATGCGGTGATGGCGCTTCATGTCGAGTAGCTCGATTGCGAAGACGTCGGCGGAGCGGACAAGTTCATCTTGCGTGAAGATGAGCGGCGCGGGATTGCCCTGGCGCCCCCACCATTCCGCCACGGGATGCAGCCGCTCGAGGTCCGCAGATCCGGCGTGTTCAACCATGCATAGAACGTTGAGATCCGAGTGTTTTTCGAGGAATTCGCCAGTAACAGCCGAACCGTACAGGACTACGGCCTTCACATTATCGCCAGCGGCGGACTTGAGACGCTTCACGAGTTCGGTAAGTTTTGCTTCCATGAGTTAGAACACCTCGCTGCCAGACAAAGTCGAAAGAGAGATCCCTCGGATTATCACCAACCGCCGCCGGCTCCGCCACCGCCGAAGCCTCCGCCACCAAAACCACCGAATCCCCCGCCACCGCCGCCTCCCCCACCAAATCCGCCGCCGCATCCGCGGCCGATCATTCCGCTACCAATCATGGGTCCGATCCACCAGCCGCTGCCGCCACCCCGACGGTTGCGCGAACCGGCCCCGGCGCTCATGGCGCCCCTGATCGCATAATAGATAAAAAAGATGATCAAAATTATGACGAACGGCGGAATCCTCGGAAAACTCTTTTCCTCGGACGGGGCCGGAGGGGGAGATCCGGTCAAAGTGATGCCTCGGTCGGAGGCGATGACGTCGGCGACGCGTCGCGTCATCAGAGACAACGCAGCATCGTAATTATTGCTGCGGAAATAAGGAACAGCCTCGCGGCCAAAACCGCCGACCTTGCCATCGGGCAGGATCGCCTCGAGACCATAGCCGACCGCGGTGTAATACTTGTGATCGTCCGGCGCGACAAGGATAAGCACGCCGCGATTTGTCGACTTCGGTCCGATTCCAAGACGCTCGGCGAGGTCGACCGCATAGTCATCCGCCGTTCGGCCTTCGAGGGACTTAATGGTGACGACGGCGATCTGCGACTGCGTCTTTTGGTCCACCTCGGTGCACAACGCCGTGAGCTGCTCGCGCGCGGGCTGGCTCAACACGCCTGCCAGGTCGGTGACGTAGCCGCTGGCCTTGACCTGAGGGGCGACCTGGTCCACCGACTGGGCTCGGGACGCCGAGACCCACAGGAAACAGGCGCAGAGCAGGGCGAGAATTCGATACAGACTATTCGCCCTCGCCAAGAATGCGCGGCTGGGCCAGCCGCGGCAAAGCGGCGGAACTGGGAGAATGCTCGAAAGCGGGCAGGGAGGCATCAGGACTCAGCCACGTCATGGTAGAGCCGGGCGGGAGTGGTGTCAACGCGCCTTGAGGCGCGCTTGGAACGGACGGCAGGGCAGCAATTGTCACCCATTGGGTGCGATGCTACACTCACGTGTCCGCCCGTTGAAGCACGCAAGGATGCCTCCCGGAACGGGTCTCCGGGGCGCCCAAATTCCCGTCTGACCGTCGAATATCTGGGGTCATGCGTGGCCACACGGCGCACCTAAGACACGGTTTCTGAAACATATTGCGCCTCCCGCGCGTTTCAATACCTTGGGGTGTTGCGCAGATTTCTGAGGACACGGTCCTCTTGGAGAGGAAGAACACGATGAGTCGAAGGTTAACGCACGCAGCGCTGGCGCTCTTGACCGCCGCTTCGCTGATGATTTCGCCAATGTATACGCAGGCTCAGGGAGGGCAAGGTCAAGCTCAGGCGGCACCCCCGACGCCGGGCGCAGCCCGCAGTCTCAACCTGTCGATGGCGCCGGACTATTCGAAGGGGCCGAGGTGGTTCCCGAACGTCATCGCGCCTTACAGGCCGATTCATGCGTCGCAGCCCATCCTGACGAATTCTCCGCGTATCAGCCAATTGGTCGACAACGGCAAGCTTATGCTGGGCCTCGAAGACGCCGTCTCGCTCGCGCTGGAGAACAACCTCGACATCGCAGTGCAACGTTTCACTCCGTGGCTTGACCAGGCGAATCTGCTGCTCGCGAAATCGGGAGCCAATGGAAAGACAGTCTTCGATCCATCGGTCACGTCGAGCCTCTATTTGGAAGAACAGACCGTTCCAATCAACAACCCGTTCTTCGCGGGCGTCGGTGCCGGATCAGCCGTGGCAGCGATCGTCAACCGTAGCGCCGTTGGGAACTTCGGTTATAGCCAAGGGTTCGAACCCGGCACGCAGCTCCAGGTGACGTTTGACAACACGCGTTCGTCGACCACGTCCGTGTTCAACTCTTTCAATCCGTCGGTGCAATCGTCGCTTCAGGTCCAGTTGACCCAGCCGCTATTGAACGGCTTCGGGCGCTTGATTAACAACCGATACATCATCGAAGCGAAAAATACGGTGAAGGTCGGAGAATCCCAGTTTGCACAGCAGGTGATGACCACCGTGACGCAAGTGGCGAACGACTACTGGGAACTGGTGTACGCCCGCGAGAACGTGAAGGTGGAGCAGGCTGCCGTCGGCGTATCCCAGAAGCTCTACGAGGACAACAAGAAGCAGCTCGAAATCGGGACGATGGCTCCGCTGGATGTCCTCACGGCAGAATCGCAGCTCGCGACCGACCAGCAAAACCTGATCGTGGCCCAGACAGTTCAATTGCAGGACGAGACGACGCTGCTCAACGCCATCACGAAGGACCCGCTCGCGGGCCCGCTTGCGGGTGTGGAGATTGTTCCCACGACCCCGATCGCGCCGCCCGACGTGACCGAAAACATTCCCATTCAGGATGCGGTAAAAGAAGCCTGGCAAAAGCGCCCCGAACTCCAGCAGGCGGACCTGAACCTGAAAAACGCCGGGATTGAAGTGAAGGCCACGAAAAACTTGCTCCTCCCAACGCTCAATCTTTTTGGCCTTTACAACTCAACCGGCCTCGAAGGAACGCGGACGATAGTCACCACGAACCCGCTAACGTTTGCCCCGAACCCTAACGCTCCGGTCGTCGACCAGAATGGGCTGCCTATCTTGAATACGTTCGAGTCGCTTGTTAAGACAGCCTCTACGACGCAAACCGTTGTGCCCGGCGGGCTCGGTGATTCCTGGGACCAACTGATTCACAGTAAGTTCCCGACGTTCGAAGGGGGACTCAATCTAACCCTGCCCGTCCGAAATCGGGCCGCGCAAGCCGAGAGCGCCACGGCGCAACTGAACGAGCGGGAGCAGCAAGTGAAGTACCGCCAGCTCCAGAACAGCATCTTCGTGAGCGTGCGCACCGCTCAAATCGCTCTCGAGCAGGGCCGCGCGCAGGTGGCAGCCGCGGAGAAGGCGCGGTCTCTCGCGCAACAAACGCTCGACGACGAGGTGAAGAAATACCAGCTCGGCTCTTCGACGAGCTACAACGTCGTCTTGCGGTCGCGCGACCTGACCGCGGCGGAGGGCACCGATCTGCGCGCCCGCATCAACCTGATCGAGGCGGCCGTGAACTTCAACCAGGCCGTCGGACGAACGCTCGAAGTCAACAACATCACCCTGGCCGACGCCCTCGGCGGAAGAGTATCGGGCCAGCCCAATATTCCCGGCGCGCCAGATGCAGACGTCCATTCCGGCCGGTAACCCGTGCTAGTCTGAAGCCGCGTGCAGCGGTTCCTTTCGCTTCGTGTCAGGAGACGCAGCTTCATGAGTGATAAGGCCGGCAAAGAACACATCGTTCCGGCCTCGGCGGCTCGCGGGAAACCTTCGGACGCCGAGCGCGAGTGGGAACAAAAGACGCTGGGGCCGGCGCTCGAAAAGTCTCCCGACCGTCCCGCCGATTTCACCACAGTCTCAAGCTATCCGATCCGCCGGCTCTACACCGAAGCCGACCTCGCAGACTGTAATCCGGAGCGCGACCTCGGCACGCCCGGAGCACCTCCCTACACGCGCGGAATCCATCCTGCGATGTACCGCGCGCGGCTGTGGACCATGCGCCAATTCGCCGGGTTCGGCAGCGCCGAGGACACCAACCGCCGTTTTCGCTATCTCCTCTCGCAGGGACAGACGGGGCTTTCGGTGGCGTTCGATCTGCCGACGCTGATGGGCTACGACTCCGATCACTCGCTAGCCGATGGCGAAGTCGGAAAGTGCGGCGTCGCGGTCAGTTCGCTCGCGGATATGGAGGCGCTGTTCGACCATATCCCGCTCGCGGACGTCACAACCTCGATGACGATCAATTCCCCCGCAGCACCGATCTGGGCGATGTACCTGGCGGTCGCCGAAAAGCAAGGCGCCGACTGGCAGAAGATTTCGGGAACGCTTCAGAACGACATCCTGAAGGAATACATCGCTCAGAAGGAGTACATCTACCCGCCGGCTCCGTCGATGCGTTTAGTGACGGACACGATCGAGTTCGGCGCGAAGCACACGCCGAAGTTCAACCCGATTTCCATCAGCGGCTACCACATTCGCGAGGCGGGCTCGACGGCCATCCAGGAGCTGGCGTTCACACTGCGGGACGGCATCGAATACGTCGAGGATTGCTTGCGGCGCGGGCTCGCCATCGATGAATTTGCGCCGCGTCTTTCGTTCTTTTTCAACGCGCACAACGACTTTTTCGAGGAAATTGCAAAATACCGGGCCGCGCGTCGCATCTGGCAGGCCGTGATGCGCGAGCGATTCGGTGCAAAGAATCCAAGATCGTGGGCGTTGCGATTCCACGCGCAGACGGCGGAGTGTTCGCTCACGGCACAGCAGCCGTACAACAACGTGGTGCGCACGGCCGTGCAGGCGCTCGCGGCGGTCCTGGGCGGGACGCAATCGCTGCACACGAACTCGCTCGACGAAGCCTGGGCGCTGCCGACCAAATCCGCTGCGACGATTGCCCTTCGCACGCAACAGATTCTGGCACACGAGAGCGGCGTCACAAGTACGGCCGACCCATTCGGGGGCTCGTATTTCGTCGAAACGCTGACGAATGAAGTGGAGCGCGGCGCGAACGACTACATCGACAAGATTGACGCTCTCGGCGGGATGGTGGCGGCGATCGAACGCGGCTACCCGCAGCGCGAAATAGCGGATGCGGCGTACCGGTATCAAGTGGCGGTCGATCGAAAAGAGAAGATCATCGTCGGCGTGAACGAATACGTCGGCGAGGAAAAGCCGATCGAGATCCTGCAAATCGATGAAGGCGTTGCCCAACGCCAAGCTGGGCGGCTGCGGAGATTGCGCGCCGAGCGGTCGAACGACGAAGTCGGACGGCGACTTAAGGCATTGCGAAAGGCTGCGGCCGGCTCCGAGAACTTGATGCCGCACCTCTACGATGCCGTGAAGGCCTACGCCACTCTTGGAGAAATCTGCGACGCGATGCGCGAGTTTTTCGGCGTCTACGAGGAAATCGCGATCACCTAGGGCGTTCGGAAAATCCATCCAAACACCCCTACCCAGACGCATTTCAGAAGGTTTTGAAGTATCCTTGCACGGATATGCCGGAAAAGAAGATACGGGTGCTGATTGCGAAGCCGGGGCTCGACGGGCACGACCGCGGCGCGAAAGTGATCGCGCGCGCGCTACGCGACGCCGGCATGGAAGTGATCTATACCGGCCTGCGCCAGACGCCGGAGATGATCGCGTCGGCGGCGCTTCAAGAAGATGTCGACGTGATCGGCCTATCGATTCTTTCGGGCGCGCACAACACGCTCTGCGCGCGTTTGATGGACCTCCTTCGCGCCAAGGGCATGACGGACGTCACCGTGCTGATCGGCGGAATCATCCCGGAAGCCGACATTGCCGGGCTGAAGAAGGCCGGCATCGCCGAAATCTTTCTTCCGGGAACCACGACGCAGGCGATCATCGATTTCATTCGCCAGCGCGTGGCCGCCACCCCGCAGGGGGCTTAAATTGGCGCTGAAAACCAAATCCGACGAGACGCACGACGTGGCTGGAACGGCGATCGGAACACGCATCGATACGAAAACGGCGTCCTTTCAGAAAAACAGCCGCGCGCTGATCGACCGCCTCACCGAGATCAAGAACGAAGAAGAGAAAATACGGCAGGGCGGTGGCAGCAAAGCCGTCGACGTGCAGCACAAGAAAGGCCGATTGACGGCGCGCGAGCGCATCGCCAAGCTGATCGACCCCAAAACGGACTTCTTCGAACTGGGTATTTACGCGGCATTCGAGATGTACGGGGATTGGGGTGGCGCTCCGGCTGCCGGCACGGTCACCGGGCTCGGGCGCGTGGCGGGCCGACGCGCGATGATCATCGCCAACGACGCAACGGTGAAAGCCGGCGCCTTTTTCCCCATGACGGCGAAGAAGGTGATCCGCGCGCAGAACATTGCCATCGAAAATCGCATCCCCACAATCTATCTGGTCGATTCGGGGGGTGTTTTTTTGCCGCTGCAAGAGGACGTGTTTCCCGACACGGACGATTTCGGGCGCGTCTTTCGCAACAACGCCGTGATGAGCGCGATCGGAATTCCGCAGATTACCGCGATCATGGGGATGTGCGTCGCCGGCGGGGCATACTTGCCGGTCATGTGCGATCACATCCTGATGACCGAAGGCAGCGGCCTCTTTCTCGCGGGTCCTGCGCTGGTGCAGGCGGCCATCGGACAGAAGACCTCGGCGGAGGAGCTGGGCGGCGCGCAAATGCACGCGCAAACAAGCGGGACCGTTGATTTCCGCGAACCGAACGACGGGGCGTGCATCGAGCGCTTGCGGGCTCTCGTCGATAAATTCGGCCATCCGCCCGGAGCCCCCTTCGACCACAAAATCGCTGAGCTGCCCGCGTACCCGGCGGACGAGATTTACGGGATTTTCTCGGCCGACACCTCGAAACAGTACGACATGCGCGAAATCATCGCGCGGATTGTGGACGGCAGCAAATTCGAGGAGTACCGCGCCGAGCGCGGCCAGACGGTGGTGTGCGGATACGCGCGGATCGGCGGATGGGCGGTTGGAATCGTCGCGAACCAAAAGAAAAACGTGACCGTCGCGGCGCCGGGCAGCGGCGAGAAGCGAATCGAGTTCGGCGGCGTGATCTACACGGAATCGGCGGACAAGGCCGCGCGGTTCATCCTCGACTGCAACCAGCACCTGGTGCCGCTTATTTTTCTGCACGACGTGAACGGATTCATGGTCGGCAAGGAAGCCGAATGGAGCGGCATCATCCGCGCGGGCGCGAAAATGGTCAACGCGGTGGCAAACAGCGTGGTGCCCAAAATTACGGTGATCTGCGGCGGCACTTTCGGCGCGGGCCATTACGCGATGTGCGGAAAGGCGTACGATCCGCGGTTTGTTTTCGCGTGGCCGACGGCCCGCTATGCCGTGATGAGCGGCGAATCGGCCGCCGGGACGCTGGTGGAGCTCCGGATCAAACAGCTCGAGCGCGAAGGAAAGAAACTGACCGAGAAGGACAAGAAAGAGCTGTACGAATCCATCCGTGCGACCTACGAGCGGCAGACCGATCCGCGCTACGGGGCGGCGCGATTGTGGGTGGACGCCATCATCGATCCGGCGCACACGCGCGAGGCCTTGATCGAGGCGCTGGAGTCGGCGGCCCTGAATCCTCACGTCGCAGAATTCAAAACCGGAGTGTTGCAGACCTGAATGAGCGCTATTGTGCAGGAACGGAAGCTCAGCGGCCCCGCCACACTTGGCCTCGCGCTGCTGCTCGTCGCACCATCCGCAGTGGCCCTATTTGCGTCCGCCGCACTCGTCCATCGGGCACGATTCCCCGCCTCCGCGCTCTGGCTGGTTTATGAAGTGTCTCTCTACGCGGGATGCGCCGGCGTCGGGGCTGCGGCGATCGGGACGGCAGTTGAGGCCGTGCGGCGCCAGATCTCGCCGGAATTTCGGTGGTTGATGGGAGTCTCGGCCGCCCTTGGAATTTTCCTGCTGTGGTATGCAAGGCATATCTATCAAAATCCCTGGGCGCCCAACACATGACCAATACCCACGTAACCATCGTGGAATGTCCCCGCGATGCGTGGCAGGGCCTGGCGCAAGTCATTCCCACGGACGAGAAGGTGAAGTATTTGAGCAGCCTTGTGTCGCTCGGCTTCCACCATATTGACGCGGTGAGTTTCGTTTCGCCGAAGCACGTGCCACAGATGGCGGATAGCGAAGCCGTCATGGAAAGGCTGAGCCAGGTGAAGCTTCCCTCGGGCGAAGCGCCGGAGATCATCGGCATCGTGGTCAACGACCAGGGACTCGATCGCGCGCTGGCCACTCCTGGCGTGACGACCGTCGGCTACCCCTACTCGATTTCGGCGTATTTCCGCCGCGCGAATGCGAACATGTCCCGCGCGGAATCCCGTGCCCTTGTCGAGAAGCTCCAGCGCGAAACCAAGGCCGCGGGGAGAAGACTGGTGATCTATATCTCCATGGCGTTCGGCAACCCGTACGACGAGCCGTGGGGACCGGAGATCGTCGAAGATGCGCTCGTGTGGATGAAGGACGTCGGGGTGCGGACTGTCTCGCTGGCCGATACCGTGGGCACGGCATCACCCGAAGATGTCGCGCTTCTCTACCGCGCGGCGAACGACTGCGTCGCGGGTGTTCAGATCGGCGTCCATCTGCACAGCCGGCCCGAGAGCGCGGCTGAAAAAATCCTCGCGGCGTATGAGGCTGGTTGCAGGCGGTTCGACGGCGCGCTCACAGGCCTAGGAGGCTGCCCGTTTGCAGGCGACGCGCTCGTGGGAAACATTCCGACCGAGATCGTGCTGACCACGCTTGCGGCCCGCGGGGTCGCGACCGGCATCGACACCAAGTCGCTCGCCGTGGCGTGCGCGATGACAAACGAGCTCCGCGAGAAGTACGCGCACGAATCCGAGGCCGCAAAACCAAATTGACTATTGGAGCAGGCGACAAATGGGATATCCAACGCTGACGTATCAATGCGACGACCAGATTGCGACGATCGCGCTGACTGTTCCTGAGAAGCGCAACGCGATCTCCGCGCAGATGGTGACGGACCTCCTCGGCGCGCTCGAGCAGGCTGATGAGGGACCGGCGCGCGTCGTGATCCTGACCGGCTCGGGGAAAGCCTTTTGCGCCGGAATGGATCTCGACGAATTGCAGCAGGTGGCAAAGCAGACGCAGCAAAAGAATCTGGAAGACGCGCGGCGGATCACCAAGATGTTTTACCGCCTCTACAGCTTTCCGAAGCCCATCATCGCGGCGGTGAACGGCCCCGCCATTGCCGGGGGCTGCGGAATCGCTACGCTGGCTGACTTCACGCTCGCCGTCCCGGAAGCCAAATTCGGATATACCGAGGTAAAGCTTGGTTTCATGCCCGCGATTGTTGCCGTTTTCCTGCGTCGGAAGATCTCCGACAAGCACGTGCGGGACCTGCTCTTGACCGGCAGGGTCATCGACGCTGGCGAGGCGTACCGCATTGGGCTGGTCACGGAAGTGGTGGCACTGGAAGCCCTGATGCCGCGTGCGCGGGAAATCGCCAGCCAGTTGCTCGCAGCCAGCCCGACCGCCGTCGCGCAGACCAAGAAACTGCTTCTGAACTTCGACAAAGCGGCGATCCGCGCGGAACTGGAAGTCGCCCTCGAGGCCAACGCTGAGATTCGCTCAACTCCCGATTTCCGCGAGGGCGTGGCGGCGTTTCTCGAAAAGCGTCCGCCGAAGTGGGGCGGACGGTAAGCGCGCGATGAAAGACTACGCCGACGCCACGATCCGCGTGCGCTACGCCGAAACGGACCAGATGGGCGTGGTCTATTACGGGAACTACTTCACGTGGTTTGAGGTCGGGCGCGTGGAGCTCTGCCGCCACCTGGGATTCACATACAAGGAGATGGAGATCGAGGATGATTGCCTGCTGGTCGTAGTCGAGGCCTCCTGCCGGTATAAGCGCCCGGCCCGATTTGACGACCTTCTCGCGGTGCGGACGCGCGTCATCGAATCGAATCGGCGCACCATCCGGTTCGGGTACGAAATCATCCGTCAGGGATCGGACGAACTGATCGCGACGGGCGAAACGCTTCACGTAATTTGCGACCATCAGGGCCGGATGAAATCCCTTCCCGAGAAGTACCGGAAGTATTTTCATGCAAGCACGCACAAAAGCCCCGCGCCCTAAGCCGGGGACTCTGATCCTACCGAGGAGCACCGCCGATGAGCGCGATCGATCCCGCAAAAGTTGAAAAGTTCCGCGAAACGCTGCGCGAGGAATGGACCGGCCAACAAACCGTCGCGGCGTGGCGAAAATGGCACGCGCAGCTCGCTGCGTTCACACGCGGCGCCACCGAGGCCGTTCTCGAAGCAGCGCGGCTGCGTCCCGGCATGCGCGTCCTCGATCTTGCGAGCGGCGTGGGCGATCCGGCGCTTTCGGTTGCCCAGGCTGTCGGGCCGTCCGGCCATGTGACGGCCACCGATCTCGGCCCCGGAATGATCGGTCTCGCGGAGGAGCTCGCGCGTGCGCGGGGCCTCACGAACATCGAGTTTCGCGTCGCCAATGTCGAGTCGCTTCCCTTCCCGGACCAGTCCTTCGACGCCGTAACGTGCCGTTTCGGCGTCATGTTTTTCCCGGACCAGCTGAAGGCGTTCCGGGAGTGCCGCAGAGTCTTGAAAACCGGCGGGCGCGTCGCGTTCGTCGTCTGGGGCACCCGAGAACAGCCGTTTCTGACCGCCACGATCGGCATCCTGTTGAAATACGTTGAAGCGCCGAAGCCCGATCCCGATGCGCCGCACGCATTCATGTTCGGCGAGCGCGGCCTGCTCGAAAGCCGGCTCAAGGCCGCGGGATTTGCGGATGCAAAGGAAGAAGTGAGAACGGTCCAAGGCCGTTGGGCGGGCTCGCCAGAAGAATACTGGAAGCAGTTCACGGAGGTTGCGGCGCCGTTCCGCCCGCTCGTGGCGAAATTGACTCCCGAGACGCGCGTCAAGGCGGAAGCTGAAATCCTCGCCGGGCTGCGGAAACTCTCGGATGGCAACGTGCTCACGATGCCGCTCGAGATCGTGGTCGGCACAGGCGTGCGAATGTGAGCGGGATTCAAATCGACGGCGAGCACCTCACGCTGGAGGACCTCTACCACGTCGTCTTCGACGGCGCGGAAGCGGAAATTCCTCAGGCTGCGCAAAATCGAATGAATGCCTCCCGGGCCGTAATTGCACGGCTGATCGAGACGGACGCGGCCGTGTACGGCGTGACGACCGGCTTCGGCAAGATGGCCACCACGCGGATATCGCACGACGAAATTCGCCATCTCCAGCTCAATCTCGTCAGAAGCCACGCGTGCGGCGTCGGCGCACCACTTAGCGAGCATGCCACGCGCGCGATGATGGCGCTGCGGGCGAACGCGATCGCCAAGGGGTTTTCCGGCGTGCGGCCGGTGGTTGCGGAAACGCTCGTCGGCATGCTGAATCGCGGCGTGCATCCCATCATCCCGTCGCAAGGCTCCGTGGGCGCCTCCGGAGATCTCGCTCCTCTGGCGCATCTGGCGCTTGTCGTGATTGGCGAAGGCCACGCCATCTTTCAGGGACGCTCGATGACCGGCGCTCAAGCGATGCGGCTCGCCGGAATCACTCCGCTCGTCCTCGAAGCGAAGGAAGGCCTCGCGCTGCTGAACGGCACGCAGGCGATGCTCGCGCTCCTGGCACTCGGCTTGCGCCAAGCCGAAATCGCGGTGGACACGGCAGACGTGGCGACGGCGCTTTCGCTCGATGCGCTGCGCGGCAGCCCATCGGCGTTCGATCCGCGCATCGCGAAGGTGCGCCCGCACGCCGGGCAGGCCGTCACGGCGCGAAACATCGAGCGGCTCAATCGCGGCAGCGAAATCCGCGAGTCGCACCGCTCGCCCGACAAGGATTCGCGCGTGCAGGACCCATACAGCCTGCGCTGCGCGCCGCAGGTGCACGGGGCCGTGCGCGACGCGCTCGCACACGTCCGCGCGACGCTCGCAATCGAGCTCAATAGCGCGACGGACAATCCGCTCGTGTTTTCCGACTCCAGCGACGTGATCAGCGGCGGGAATTTTCACGGCCAGCCGCTGGCGATGGCCGCAGACCATCTAGCCGTAGCACTCGCGACGCTCGGGGGCATTTCCGAGCGGCGCACCGAGCAGATGACCAATCCACAGACGAGCCAGTTGCCGGCGTTCCTGGTGCGCCACGCCGGGCTCAATTCCGGCTTCATGATCATGCAGGTCACGGCCGCGGCGCTTGCGAGCGAGATGAAGGCGCTTGCGGCGGCTCATTCGGTCGATTCGATTCCGACTTCGGCGAACCAGGAAGACTACGTTTCGATGGGAATGGGCGCGGCGCGAAGGCTGGAGCCGATGCTCGCGAACCTCCGGAATATTCTCGCGATCGAGTTGCTGGCGGCGTGCCAGGGGATCGACTTATTGGCGCCGCTGCGGACCGGGCTGGAGACGAAGAAGGCCTACGACCTCGTGCGGTCGGTTTCGGAAACCGTGAACGCCGACCGGTCGCTTTCTCCGGACATCGAGGCCGTGGCGCGCGCCATTGCCGCCGGCAAGTTCAGCGCGCTGCTCCGATAGCGCCAACTCTCACTCCGCAAGAGCCCGCCGAAGAAATCTCCCGAAACGGAATCCGGCAACATAGCTGAATGGTGCGACGCCGAGCGAGTAGTGCCCGCACGGCAGCGACAGATTTTCGAACTCCACTTGCTCGCCCCGCAGCTTTTCCAAAAGCGCGTCGGTGAATTCGGGCCAGAACGTGGGATCGTAGCGCCCGGTGATCAGCAGCATTTTCTTGCTCGCGCCTTTTCCGTTCCGCAGTTTTGAGATGTACGGGAAAGGACTGATGGGCGACCAGTAGTGGCGCAGCTCGTCGCGCGAGACGCCGGTCTGAAGCGATTCCCACACATTCTGGGTCGTGAGGCCATGACTGACGACTTCGCCAAAGTAGGTGGAGGCGTGAAGGAACGCGCCCGCGCGCAGGGCGGGCTCGTGGCACATCGTGATGAACCCGATCGCCGAGCCGATGCTGGTGCCGAGGACTCCGAGGCGGTCGTAACCCTGCTGCTCGAGCCAGCGGAGCGTGCGGCGGACGTCCGCAACAGCCTGGCGGCCCGCCTGCATCGTGAGGCCGATGTTCGGGCCGACGAGATGGTCGGCGCGCGGGTGGCCGGGGATGGCGCGCCGGTCGTGATATGGCAGGCTCATCTTGATCGCCGTGATGCCGAGGCGGTTCAGCCAGCGGCAGACGTTCTGCTGCTCTTCCCAGCGCGCGTTCCATTGCGCGAGGACCACGACCGCAGGCCCCTTCGCCTTGTCGCTGCGCCGCGCGGGAAATAGCTGCGCGTGGACGCGGTTGTTCTCCGGCCAGGGCGAGGCGATGGCGCTCGTGAACGTGAGGACGTTGTCCGCGAGCGCGTAATCGCCAGCGGGCGTGACCGCGTACCATTCGTCGCTATTCGCGACGGCTTGCTCCACGTAATGTTCTAGGAAATCGCGAGGCTGCGCGGGGCTGGCGCCGCCGCCGATGTGATCGAGGCCCCAATCGAAAGGCAGAGTTCGGCGGTTCGGCTCCTGCGCAAAGCGCATGCGCTCATAGCGATGAATTTTTCGTTCGAGCCAGGATGTCATCTGGGGATAAGAAGAATATACCTTACCAGCGCGAGCGGGCGAGGCGTCGAATATGAGCTTCTGTAAGGCGCGTGAGCACCCAATCCTTGCGCAGCCGCGCTCCGAGCCGGCGGTAAAAGTCGATTGCCTGGGAATTCCAGTCGAGGACAGCCCACTCCATGCGGCCACACCCTTTTCGAATCGCGATGCGAGCGAGGGTTGACAGCAATGCCTTGCCGACGCCCTTGCCGCGCTCCTCGGGCAGCACGAAGATATCCTCCACATAGAGCGTCGGGCGGCACATGAAAGTCGAATACGTGAAGAAATACAGCGCGAAGCCAACGGCGCGGCCGTTTCGCGTGCAGATTTGGGTCTCGAAGTACGGGCGCCCTGCGAAGCCATCACGGCGCAGACGCCTTGCCGTGGCCCGGCATTCGCGGGTGAGATGCTCGTATTTCGCCAGCGCACGTATCAGGCGCAGGATCGCGGGGACGTCGCGCACGGTGCCGGGGCGAATCCGTAGCGCCGGACTCTTCGTGGGAGTTGTCGTCGGCTTTTTCATGAGGTCTCTCTTCGGAGCAAGTGACTTCCGCAGGCGTGACATTCGGCTAGTATAGCCTCGCGGACTGCGTTAGCAGTCGGGCACGGTGCGATGGGGGCAGCTTGAGGGGCGTCCACCGATGTTGCAGAATCAAATGGTGGCTCCCTCTACCCTCATCGGCATATGTGTGTTCCTGTTCGGGCTGATCATAGGCAGCTTTTTGAACGTCTGCATCGTCCGAATCCCCGAAAAGAAGTCGATTGTGATGCCGGCATCCGCCTGTCCGAAGTGCGGCACGCCGATCCGCCCGTACGACAACATTCCGGTGCTGAGCTGGCTGATGCTCGGCGGGAAATGCCGGGCCTGCAAGGCGAAAATCTCCTGGATGTATCCGGTGGTCGAACTGCTGACGGCGCTGCTCTTCTGGGGATGCTATCTGGCATTTGGGCCGACGCCCGAGACGCTGAAGTGGGCCATTTTCTCGGCGCTGATGATCGTGCTGGTCTTCACCGACTTGCGCGAGAGAATCCTGCCGGACGTGGTGAACTACACAGGATTCGGGCTGGGGCTGGCGCTGAGCCTTTTTACGAAGCCTTCGGACGGAACGGCGCTATGGCTCGCGAACCGCTTGTTCGACTTCCCTCCCCCGGCGCCGGTGGTGTCGATCGTGGATGCGCTGCTCGGAGCGGCATTCGGCAGCGGCGTGCTGTGGCTGGTCTCGGAGGTTTATTTTCGCCTGCGCGGACGTGAAGGAATGGGGCTGGGCGACGTCAAGATGATGCTGATGGCGGGCGCGTTTCTGGGATTGCAGCGGACGCTGCTGACGATCCTCGCCGGATCGGTGCTCGGAAGCCTGCTGGGGATCGTATTCATTCTGGCGCGGCGGAAGGATTCGAACTACGAATTGCCGTTCGGAACGTTTCTCGGCATGGCGGCGCTGCTGGTGGTGTTCTTCGGGACGCCGCTGGTGAACTGGTATGCTTCGCTGCTGATGGTGCGATAATGGCCACGCGAAAAGAGTCATGCCGATGACAGCGCCACTACCTCCCCATCCCGCCGGCATGTCCTCTCTCGGGATCGTGGACATCGTGCTGATGTTCGCGTTCCTTTTCGGAGCGATCCTCGCGCTTGTATATGCCGCACGCAGGCTCCTCCGCGGCAGACCTGCTGTCGCGAAGGACGACTGGACGAATCCCAAAACGGACACGGAGAACGCTTCCGCGTTCATGGCCGCGTCCATGCAGGGCGTGATCGAAAAACTCCGCGCGCAGGAAAAAGAGCTGGCGCGGCTGCACGTGCTGGCGCAGGAACGCGCGCAGGAGTCCGAGCGGATGACCGAGGAAGTGACCCGGAACATGCCGACCGGGCTGCTGCTGGTAAACGCCACGGGAGCGATCAGCTCGACGAACGCGGCGGCGGAACAGGCGCTCGGCCTTCGCCCGGTGCGGTACCGGTCGTACAAGGAGCTTCTTGGAGACGACTCCGGGCTTGCGCAGATGCTGACGCAGTGCCTGCGCGAGGGGAAAACGTTTCAACGCAGCGAAGTGGAACACCTCACGGCGCAAGGCGAAGTGCGCCGCCTCGGCGTGACGATATCGCCGATTTACCGCCATGCGCGAATGGCCTTGCGCAGGCGCGTCGACGATCCCCCGGCAGGACCCGAGCGGAGGGTGAGCGGCGCGCTTTGCCTGATGAGCGACTTGACCGAGCTGACCGCGCTGCAAAAACAGATCCGATGGAAGGAAAATCTCGCGGCGCTGGGAGAGATGTCCGCGGGCATCGCGCATGAATTCAAGAACGCGCTGGCGACAATCTCGGGCTACGCGCAGATGATCCGCAGCGAAGCGAAGCCGGGAGAAATCCGCGATTCGTCCGAAAAGATTTTGGAGCAGACGCGGTCGCTCGCTCACGTGGTCACGGAATTTCTGCGCTTCGCGAAGCCACTCGAGATCGTGTACGAGACGGTGGCCATGGGCGCGCTGGTCGAGCGCGTGGCCGACGAGCTGCAGGAGTCCGTCCCGGAGTGCGAAGTGGCGCGTGAAGGCTCGTTCCTCGATCTGCCGGGAGACGAGGCGCTTCTGAGGCAAGCGCTGGTGAATCTGACGCGCAACGCTGCCGAAGCGGCGCGCGGGGCCGGGAAACATCCGCGCGTGACGATCTCCGGTACGATGGAGGATCTCGGCAGCCGGAAGTGGCAGCGCATCTGCGTCGCGGACAACGGACCCGGAATTCCGGACCGCGATCTGGCAAAGATTTTCCTGCCGTTCTATACGACCAAGTCCGAGGGCACCGGCCTGGGCCTCGCGGTGGTGCAGAAGGTGGCCCTGCAACACGGCGGAAGCATCGAGGCCCGCAACCGGGCCGGGGGCGGAGCCGAATTCCTTCTGTGGTTACCTTTGCGGCAGGAGCCCTCGCCGTCTCTATTCCCCTCCCAGGCGGCGCGCATCTAAACTGATAGGTGGCTCAGGCAATCGAACGTTTCAGGAGGCGTAGCCATGCGCAGACGGCCGTGGGTAATCGCGGCGATGATAGTGATTCCGGCGAGCATCTGGTGCCAGCCGCAGGACCAAAATCAGGCGCAAGCGGGCGGGCAAGCCACGGCGGCCGCTCAGCCCCAGTCGGCGCAGACGTCCGCGCCTCAGCAGCCCTCCTTGGGGGATGTAGCGCGCAAGACGCGCGAGCAGAAGAAGGAAGCGACCAAGTCTGCGAAGGTCTTCACGAACGACAATCTCCCGGCGGCGGGCGGCGTCTCGACTGTCGGCAAGGAATCCGCCCCGGCGGGCGAAGCGGCGACGGAAGGCACAGCGGTGGGCGCCACCTCACCATCCGGGACAGCGGAAGACGAAAAATCCTGGCGCGACAAGTTTGCCGAGCTGCGGCACAAACTCGCCCAAGACCAGGCCGATCTCGACGTGATGCAGCGGGAACTGGGCGTCCTGGATTTGCAGAACTACGGCGACCCGGTCAAGGCGATGCAGCAAAATATGACCCGCGGTGACATCAACAAGAAGACTGCGGACATCGAGGCCAAGAAGAAGCAGGTGGCGGCGGACCAGCAGGCGATCTCCGACGCCGAGGATGACCTGCGCAAATCAGGCGGCGACCCCGGCTGGGCCCGCTAGAATTTCTCTCTCATGGAACCCGTACTTCTTGTCGAAGACAAAGCAGAGCTGCGGGCCATGCTCCGCAAGGCACTGGAGCGCGCGGGCTACACCGTGGAAGAAGCGCCCGACGGAAACGCGGCAATCGACAAAGTACGCGGACGGCGATATCTCTTCGTTCTTTCCGATCTGAAGCTTCCCGGACATTCCGGCTTGGACGTCCTCCGCGAGGCGAAGCGCGTCGAACCCACTCTTCCCGTAATCATCATGACGGCGTACGGCTCGGTGGAGGAAGCGGTGACGGCGATGAAGGAAGGCGCGTTTGATTTCATCCAGAAGCCGGTGGACCTCGACCACCTGAAGCTCTTGCTCGAGCGGGCGGCCCGCCAGCAGGAACTGCTGCGCGAAAACCTGCTCCTGCGCGAGGAGTACGCGGAGCGATATGGCTTCCCGCGGATCGTGGGCGAGCATCCTACAATGAAGGACGCGAGCCAGATGACGCAGCGCGTGGCCGCGACCGATTCGACCGTCCTGCTGCTCGGCGAAAGCGGAACGGGCAAGGAACTCTTCGCGCGAGCGATCCATCACCTGAGCCCGCGGGCGGACCAGCCGTTTGTGGCACTGAACTGCGCGGCGATCCCCGAAGGGCTGGTCGAGAACGAGCTTTTTGGCCACGAGCGCGGGGCTTACACCGGCGCGGGCGCACGCAAGATCGGCAAACTCGAACTCGCGCACCGCGGGACGCTGTTTCTCGATGAAATCGGAGAGCTGCCGCTGGCGATTCAGAGCAAGCTGCTGCGCGTGCTCGAAGAGAAGCGATTCGAGCGCGTCGGAGGAACGCAGGAAATCGAGGCGAACGTGCGAATCGTCACCGCGACGAACAAGGACCTACGCGCGGCCGTTGCGGACAAAACTTTTCGAGAAGATTTGTACTTCCGCATCGCGGCCGTGCCCATTACGATTCCGCCGTTGCGGGACCGGGGCGACGACGTCATCTTGCTGGCGGAGCATTTCCTCGAGCGATTCAAGCGGGAATTCCGCAAGCCGGCGCTCTCGTTCAGTGAGGACGCGCGCGCGCGTTTGCGCACCTACCCGTGGCCCGGGAACGTTCGCGAATTGCAGAACGCCGTCGAACGCGCGGCGATTCTAGTCAGCGGCGCCGAGATCGACACCGAAGCGCTGCGGCTGCCCGCGCCCAAGCCCGCGCGCGAGGACCTGCCCGATGGAATGCTCGAAGACCAGTTTCTTTGGGAGGGACCGCTCGAGGAAGTTTCTCAACGCGCGGTGACGCACGTGGAACGGTTCAAGATTCAGAATGCGCTGCGCGAATCGAAGTGGAACAAAACGCGCGCCGCCGAAAAGCTCGGCGTATCGTACAAGACTCTCCTCACCAAGATCCGAACGCTGGGTCTTGAGAACTAAACCTGCTGCTTCACGGTCCTTCCAAAGCCGGCCACTCCTCAACCAAGCAACTGGACCAAGACTTCGTTCGAGACGGTGAGGCGATCGGGAGCAATCCGCAGCCGCTCCCCCTCGATCTGCATGAAGCCGGACGAACGCAGGCTGGCGATTCGCTCGCGCACGGTCAAGATCAGATTGCTCAGGTGCGGCTCGTAGTCGCGCGCGATTCGCTCGAAGTCGATTCCTTCGAGCTGACGCAACCCCAGGAAGAATTCCTCGTGGAACGCTTGCAACGGCAGCACGGTCTCCATCTGCTCGCGTGCCGACGCTCCACGCTCGATCAGCGCAACGTAACGCGCCTGCTCGTGGACGTTGGCCCATCGCATGACGCCGTCAAACGAGTGCGCTCCCGCGCCGAACCCGAGGTACGGTTCCCTGCGCCAGTATTTCAAGTTGTGCTGCGACGCTCGGCCCGACAGGCCCCAGTTTGAGATTTCGTAGTGCTCGTAGCCGGCGTCCGCGAGCCGCGCGGAGGCGGACTCGTAGAATTCGGCCATCGCGTCGTCGCTCGGTATGGCATCGGCGCTGTAGCGGCTGCCACCCTCGAGCGATTCCCTGCCGAGGCGGCTGCCTTCGTCGATCTCGAGCATGTAGATCGAGACGTGCTCGGGAAAAACGCGCAGAAGCTGGCTGACCGACGCCTCCCACGAGTCGCGGGTCTGGTGCGGAAGCCCGGCGATCAGGTCCAGGCTGATATTGCGAAAGCCGACGGCGCGCAGGATATCCACGGCGCGCCAAATGTCTTCGCGGCGGTGCATGCGGCCCGCGGCCTGAAGCTCGCGGTCCTCGAAGGACTGCGCGCCGAGGCTGATGCGGTTGAAGCCGGACGAGAACCATGCGGCCGCCTTATGAGGCGTGATCGTCTCGGGATCGGCTTCGAGAGTGATTTCCGAAAACTCCGCCGAATATGTGCGGCGAAGCGTATCGAGAATTCTGGCCAGCGCGGCCGGATCGAGAAGGCTCGGAGTGCCGCCGCCGACGTACACCGTGTCAACGGAGGGAGCCGCGACTGAAACCGATTCGGTGATCTCGCGGCACACCGCGTCGGCATAGGGTTCGTATCGATCGCGCGAGACGACGCCTGTGTGAAAATTGCAGTACGTGCACTTCGTCTGGCAAAAGGGCACCTGGATATAAACGCCGACGCTCATGGGATGTTTCAAATTTAGCACAGCCGGCAACCGGGACGCACGGCGCGGGCACGTCTGCTAGAATAGGTTACAGAGAGTCAGACTTGGCGCGTCACGCATTTGTTCCAGGCGTTCGACCACTATGGACACACCACTGATTCAAGAGCATCGAGCGGCGGGAGCGCGGCTCGCCGAGTTTCAGGGCTGCGTGTTGCCCGAAGTGTTTTCGGATTTCGAGAAGGAATACCACGCCGCGCGGCACAGCGTGGCGCTCTTCGATACGAGCTGGCACGCGGTGCTGGTGCTTACCGGCCGCGACCGCGTGAAGTACCTCCACGCCATCACTTCCAACAACATCCAGGCGCTTTCGGAAGGGAGCGGGGCTCTGGCCCTGCTGCTGAACCCTCAGGGACACATTCTCGCGGAGCTTGAAATTTACTTGCAGCCGGAGAAGGTGCTGGTGCGCACGCACATGTCGGCGCGGGAACTCGCGGTTGCGATGCTCGAAAAATACATTATCGCGTCCGATGTGAAGATCGCCGATGCGACGGAGACCACCGGCAGCATAGCGCTGGAGGGACCGCGTGCGGCCGCGATCATCCAGCAGGCGTGCGGCGTGGCGATCGAAGACCTTCCGGAGATGTCGATCCGGGACGTCGCCATCGAGCACATCCGCTGCCAGGTCCTGCGAAGGTCGCACTTCGGAGGAATGGGCGCGGAGATCGTCGCGCGGCGCGACTGGCTGCCCTCGTTGTGGCAAAAGATGCTCGGGGGGATCCGCGCCCACGGAGGCGAGCCCATCGGGATGGCCGCCCTCAACGCGCTGCGGCTGGAGGCGGGCGTGCCGTGGTTCCCCGTCGATTTCAACGACTCGATGATCCCGCACGAAGCAGTGCTGGAGAACACTCACGTCAGCTTTTCAAAGGGCTGCTATACGGGGCAAGAGATCGTCGAGCGGGTGCGGTCGCGCGGACACGTCAATCGGAAGCGCGTGAGTCTGAAATTTTCAAGCGCCGCGCCGCCATTGCCGGGCACCAAACTCCGCGCGGATGGCGCGGACGTCGGCTACGTGACAAGCGCCGCATATTCTCCCGCGGAAGGCAGGGCCATCGGGATGGCGTACTTGCGCCGCGAGCATTTCACGCCCGGGAGCGCCGTCGAATTCGACGGTGGGACGGCGGTGGTGGTACCTGAACCAGGATCGTAATTCTTGTGAAGAGAGGGCCTCGCCGCTCCACAAAACCGTCCGGAGCGCAAACGATGCGGATCGTCAGCTTTTGCTGAAGTTGAGGGAACGCAGGAAGCTGCCGCGGTCCGCGTCGATTTTCTTCTGAAGTTGGAACACGGCGTACAGCAGAGCTTCGGGGCGCGGCGGACAGCCCGGGACGTACACATCGATCGGAATCACCTGGTTGACGCCCTGGACGATTGCGTAATTGTTGAAGACGCCGCCGGACGTGGCGCATGCGCCCATCGAGATGGCCCACTTGGGCTCCGGCATCTGCGCGTAGAGCTGCTTGATCACCGGCGCCATTTTCTGCGAAACGCGGCCGGCGATGATCATCAGGTCGGACTGGCGCGGGGAGCCGCGGAAAACTTCAGCGCCGAACCGCGAGATATCGTATCGCGAGGCGGCCATCGACATCATCTCGATCGCGCAGCAAGCAAGGCCAAAGGACATCGGCCAGATCGAGCTGCGGCGCGCCCAGTTGACAACTTTGTCGAGAGAAGCGAAGAGGATGCCTTCATCCTTGAGGAAATTTTCATCCTCGCCCGGCTTTTCAAGTGTGACGCCCTTCGCGAGTTCCACGGCCATGGGGTTATTTTGCATCTTCGCACGGCAATTTGCAAAGCCTACTGCTCAGTGAACTTCCACGGTAACGGTCGATGTTTTGGTGTGGCCGGCGGCATCGGTGGCCGTCAGCGTATAGGTAGTGGTTTTGCGGGGCGAAACCTTGACACAACGGCTGTAGGCTGGCCAAACTGCGTTTTTCTGCGGCTCAAGCGTCACAGACTTCGCGTTCGACACTCCGTAGCACAGGTCCAGTTCGTCGCCGGAACGAATCACTCCCGGCAGCGCGTCGAACCTCAGAATCTCGAAACGGTCCCCGCCCATTCCCTCGAAGGTCTGCTGCGCCTCGGCTCGCTTTTCGCCAGCGGCGCGTTCCTCGATGGCGCGATTCCCCTGCCAGCGCGAGAAGAACACCCAGCCCACATAGGCGAGAACCAAAGTGAGCGCCAGAGCGGAAACGATCACGTACGCGCGAATGCCCGCGTCCGGCTTTGGTTCAACGTCGGGATCAGCTGCCATGGCGAAACCTCAAGGAGACTGCGCGGGAGGTTGGGTAGTCGAGGTGCTCGGCATGATCGTTCCTCCGAAACCGGGAGCGATCGGCTGGCCAGGCTGGCCGGGCTGTGGCGCCAGTGGAGAAAGTCCCTGCTGCACCGCGCGCGCCTGATCCTCGATCGGGTTCCAGATGAACTCCCACTCGATGTATTTCTTCCCGCCTTTGTACACCCTGATCGAAGGCTTATCCACGCTGCTGGCAACTCCCGTCACAAAGCCGCCGATTACCGGCCCGTCACACGGTCCCGTGGGCTGGAGCTGAGCCGCAGGATTGCCGGGCTGGCTGGAGGTATCCGACTGGCTCGCGCCGGGAGTCTGCGCCCCACCGGAGGGGTTACCGGTCGCGCCTCCGGTCAATCCTTGGCCGGACGTCGTTGCACCCGGCTGCGAGCCTTGCGCATTCTGATTGGTCGTGTCGCTGGTGCCCGAAGTCACGCCGGAAACGGGCGTGCCCGGCATTGCCCCTTGCTGTGCCGTCGGCATCTGTCCGCCGTTGAGATCCATCAGAGCCATCTGCTGAAGCGTGGCGTATTTCGTGCTGCAGATGATCTGCCCTGACGCGTTGACGTAGATCATCCGCCAGGAGCCGTCCCCCTTGTTCATGGGATCCTTGTATGCCGCGAGGCGCAAGAAATGAAGCTCGGGGAGCCCGTTCTTCAGGTCATCGAGGTTCTGGGGATAGTGCCCCGTCTTGCGGAAGTAGCGCTGAATCGCGAGGACATACTGATTGCCGCGCCAGATCGTGTCGGCTTCCCGCTGGCGGCGGCCCTCCGTCAGGAGGTTTTTCATCGCGGCCTGCGAGGAGATCACGAGCACCACAGCCATGAAAAGCGCGATGAGGTAGGCCGAACCCGATTCGCGGGAAGGGCGACGCGCGGGCACCGCACGCGGGTGGCGCGCTGAACGAACGCTCATGGGTTCGACGCCTGGTTCGGCGGCTGAGTCATCGGAACGGTGGCGCGGCGGCCCGTGGAAATCTCCTCCACGTCGGCGGAGTCGTTTCCGATGTGTACGACGCGAAAGTTATTTAAGAACGTGTCCCCTTCGGCCACGACGAAAACATCGTCTCCGCTGGTGAAGAAGGCGAACTTCCGTCCCGTGTCGGGCTGCGCGGCGTAGCCAAAGAACTCGCCCGGCACTTGTAACGGAGGTGGGGGCGGAGGCTTCATCGGTCCGACGAAGGGCTCCGGAGCTTTCATGGCCCGGCCCGCCGGCTTTGCCACCGGTGGCGGCGCGGCCACGAAAATGTTCCGGTGCGACCCGGAATACTCGAGTTTGCGAAGCTTTTCCAGCTGGTCCAGCCGGAGCTGCGGCTCCTGCACGTCGAGTGGCACGAATTTTGTGTCCGCCGCGAAGACGCCGGCGATGCCGGGAACGTCGGATCGGTTCCGGAAATAGAGAACCGCGGCCAGCACGACCGCCAGCCCGACGAGAAGATAGATTTCCGTGCGACGCGACATCGTTCAGATCCTGAAATACGTGTGCAGCTCAAGTTCCAGCCGGATTCCCCCCGTAGTTGCCGAGGCCAGGTGAAGGCTGTCCAGGAGGTAGAAATTCTTAGAACGTTCGACGCCATTGATGAACTGAATTACGGCCGGATAATCCGCCTCGACGGCCGTATTGATCGATATCTCGGTGACGCCGCGTTCTTTGATCTCTTTCTGCTTGAAACTGAAACCGGATGTCCTCACGCCGGAATGCGAGGCAATCGTATCGAGGTCGGACTCGATCCGGGAGTAACCGGTCGCCGCATCCAGAAACGATTCGCGATAAAACGTTTCGCAATCCTTCCCCGCCTGCGGGAGAGACGCGCGGATCTTTTCGCCCCGGTCCACGTCCGCACGGAGGAGCTTTGCCCGGATCGCCAGGCGATCCCGCTCGGCGCGCATTGCCTGCGGGCCCTGGCTGTAGCTCTGCCATAGCACAAAACCCAGCCCCAGATCGAGCGCCAACACAAGCGCCAGCGCGATGCCTGTCCATAGTTTCCAGTTTCGCCAGTCCACGCTTATCGTCACGTAGTCGAGTACCAGACGGTGAGGTCGAGCACGATTCGATCAGCCGAACTGGCCTGTTCGGGATGCCGCTCGTCCTTCACCACCATGCCGGTGAAAGTCTTCGATTTCTCAATGGCCTCGAGGAAGCGAATCTTCCCATCGTCGTTCGTGGCGCCGATTTCAAGCGTAACCTCGGCGCGGCCGCTCACGAGCCGGGGAGAAATGCTGACCACGCGGACGCCCGCCGGCAGTGTCTCCTCAAGATCCATAAAGATCTTCGTCCAAGGAAAGCTGCGCTCGTCGATCAGGGAATTGAGGAAACCTGAGCGGTCGAGAATCTGTTGCGCTGCCTGCCCGCGAAAGTAGGCTGCCAGCTCCTGCTGCTTCTGCTGGTCCACTCGCATCTGACCTTCCCAGCGCGCGGTGTCTGCGCGGAGCTCCCGGTTGGATTCCCAGGATCGGAACGCAGCGTGCGACAGAACCACGAGCGCTAGCAGCCCGACTGTGCCGGCGAGAGCGGCTCCGGCGAGGAACGGCCGGTTATTGGCTTGCGGCGCAGTGGCGAGATTGAGCTGTAACTTCATCTTGGGTACCCAGAAGCTAATGCCGCCGTCCCGTGGGAACCACTCTTCATCCACTCGGGCCGGCAGATCACGATTTGCCGTTCAGCATCCACCCGGCCAGCGCATCGAGACCGTGATGAATCAGATCCTTGGCCGGTGTATCGAGGTCGCGCGCGCCTTCGGCGTCGGACAGCGGTGCCACACTGATCTTCAACTCCCCGGCCAGTGCAGCACCGAACACCTCTTTTCTTTCGCCGAAACCCGTCAGCCGGGCGCGGTCGATGGAGGCGCCCCACGTGTCCTGGTAATACGCGACGGCCGGAAAAACCTCATCGAGCATGGCCTGCGGATCGAGCAGAGCCGCCTCAGCCGGCATCTCCGTCGAGCGGTAGACGCACAGATTCGGTCCATAAACAATCGCTGTCGTCAGCGTCCGCCCACAGAGCCGGGCGAGCAGGGTCGTGCCGCGCTCTTCGAGGAGCGGAAGCGTCGCCAGAGTCGAGCTCAGCACCACTCCGGCATGGGCTCCCACTGACTCCACAATCTCTTCGTACTCCCGAATAATCGGACGCCGCGCCATGGCCGTGATGACTTCCAGGTTGGCTTCGCGGCCCTTCTGTCGCATCCAGGAGACGACCGTCTCGTCCACATCGAACGGCACGCTCTTCTTCAACCGCCAGCGGAGCAGAGGCAGCGCATCATTCGCGCGCCGCGGAAGGGTATCGAAGGGCAATATGAAAACGCGCACCACCGGATCCGGAACCAGAAGCGTCACCGGAGCGCCACGGTCTGGAACCCGGCTGAAGACCCGGAGTAGGGCAGAGCGCACCGCTTCGGGCTGCGTGATGTTCGTCTCGACCGTGGAAGGCATCACCGAACCCGCAGGCAGCGATTCCACGGCGACCTGCTCGAGCTGCCCGCGCACATTCCCCCAGCGCGCCGCAGCCACGTGATCCCGCGCCACTTCCACAACCAGCGGCGGGTGCGGCATGGCGTGCAGCCAGCGGTCGACGCGGCCGAGGATTCCGGACTGATAGAACGGAGTCGCGGCGGTGGCCATGCTCGGCGAGCTACTCAAGGAACGTCACCTTATTGATCTCGCGCAGCGTCGTGATCCCCGCGCGCACCTTGCGCAGCCCCGAATCGCGGAGGAAGGTCATGCCATCTTCCCTGGCCACGCGCTTGATTTCCGAGGTTGGGCGGCGGTCGATGATCATCTCGCGGATGCGGTCGGAAAGATCGAGAAGCTCGGTGATGGCCGTGCGTCCGCGGTAACCGCTGCCGGAGCATTCGAGGCATCCGGCGCCTTCGTAGAATGGCACCTGCCCCCACTCGGATAGTTCGAGACCCGATTCCGTCAGCACCGCAGGAGCGTACGACACTCGCTTTTTGCAATTCTCGCAAACGACGCGCACCAGACGCTGCGCCAGGATGCAGTTGAGCGCGGAGACGAAGTTGTAAGGCTCGACCCCCATGTTGATGAAACGGCCGATCACGTCCGTCACGTTATTCGCGTGCACGGTGGTGAAAACGAGGTGGCCGGTCAGCGCGGAGTTGATGGCGATCTGCGCGGTTTCCTGGTCGCGGATTTCGCCGACCATGATCTTGTCCGGATCGTGCCGCAGGATGGAGCGCAAGCCGCGAGCGAACGAAAGGCCCTTTTTCTCGTTCACGGGAATCTGGGTGATGCCGCGGACCTGGTATTCCACCGGGTCTTCAATCGTGATGATCTTGTCTTCGTCGTTCTTGATCTCGTTGATGGCGGCGTAGAGCGTCGTCGTCTTTCCCGAACCGGTCGGGCCGGTGACGAGAACCATCCCATAGGGCTCGTGGATGTAGCGCCGGAAACGCGTTACCTCCTCCTGTTCGAAGCCGACGACATCGAGCGTCAGATTGCGGAATTTCTCGCCGAGCGTTTCCTTGTCGAGCACGCGAAGGACGGCGTCTTCACCGTGGACCGACGGCATGATCGAAACGCGGAAATCGACGTCGCGGCCCTTGTAGTGCACGCGAAAACGGCCGTCTTGAGGAACGCGGCGCTCGGCGATGTCGAGCTCGCTCATCACCTTGATGCGCGAAAGAATCGTCGCGTGCCACTCCTTATCGAGCGGTTTCATGGCGAATTGGAGCACGCCGTCGATGCGGTATTTCACCACCACTTCCGAATTGCGCGTCTCGATGTGAATGTCGCTCGCTCGCCGCTCGAGCGCCGTAAAAATCACGGTATTGACCAGCCGCACGACGGGGCTCGCGCCCGTATCGCGCGTGAGCTTTTCCATCGAGATGTTTTCGTCGCTGTCCTCGTCCTCGGTCACAACCTGGAGCGTGAAGCCCTCGGTCGCCTGGTCGAGAACGCGCTGCGACTGCTCGGTGCGCTTCAGAAGGTCGCCGATCTGCGAGGCTGTCGCGACCTTAATCTCCAATCGTTTCCCGAGCAGCAGCCGGAGCTCATCGGTCAGCTGCAACTGGCTCGGATCGGCCATCGCTACCACAAGCGTCGAATCGTGCGCCGCAAGCGGAACAAAGTTGTAGCGGAACATCATTTCGGCCGGGATGCTGCGGAACAGCTCCGGATCGATGCGCTGCTCGGTGAGATCGATAAACGGACACCGGTACCGCTCAGCCAGGCGGCGTGCCTGTTCGCGCTCCGCGGCGGAGTTTGCGACGTCCGCGAGTGCTGGATTATTGCCGGTAGTGGCCATCGAGTCCTATCCCCCTGCCGATCCGACCTGGAGGGAAAACATTGGCAGATACAGCGAGATCAAAATGAAGCCTACCACAACGGCCATGACCCCCAAAATCACGATCGGAATCCACGACAGCGACCGTTGCAAGCGCGTGTCGACTTCATTTTCGTAGAACTCCGCCACGCTCGTGAGCATGGACGTCAGCGCTCCCGAAGCCTCGCCTACTTCGATCATCTCGAGCGCGAGATCGGGAATCAGGCGGGTTCCGGCGAGGCTGGCGTGCAGAGACTCCCCTTCCTTGACGCGCTCGGCCGCCTGATCGACCGAGGTTGCCACCAGACGGCTGCCGATGGCCGCCGACGAGGTGTGGAGCGCCGGAACCAGGGGTGTTCCGCCGCCCAGAAGAGTCGATAGAGTGCGCAGAAATTGGGCGATCTGCGCCTTCAGCCAGATGTCGCCGAAGACCGGCATCCGCGGTTTCAGGCGGTCCACCGCAAGCGCCCCCTGATCGGACCTGGTCCACAAGAAAATCGCAATCGCTCCGAACGCCAGCGCCGCCATGAGCACGATGAAGTAGTTGCGCAACGGCATCGCGATGGAAAGCAATATTCGTGTGCTCGCCGGCAGGGGGACGTTCAACTGCTGATACAGGTCCGCGAACTGCGGCAGCGCGTACGTCGCCAGATAGGTGACGATGATGAGCGCGACCAGAACCAAGACCGTCGGATAGATCAGGGCCGTCAGCAGGCGGCTCCGAAAACCGGTGCTGACACGCAGGTAAGCGATGTATTGGTCGAGCACTCCCGTGAGGTTGCCGCTGCGCTCGCCCGCGCTGACCACCGTCACGTAAACCGGCGGGAACGCGCCCTGCGCACCAAGCGCGTCGGACAAGAGGGCGCCTTCGCGGACCCGCTGCCGGACCTCCTCCAGGATGGGACGGAGACGCGGCGCCGCGGCACGCTCTGCCAGCAGGTCGAGGGATCTCAAGATCGGCAGACCTGCCTTGATGAGTGTATTGAACTGCTGGTTGAAGATCAGGAAGTCTCCCGGGCGGATCTTGCGTTCCCTGCGCGATAGGCTGAACTGCGCGAGGACGTCGAAATGATTGCGTACGGTGAAGACGTAGAGGCCCCGGTCGGCGAGCTTCTGCCTGGCTTCGTCCTCCGATTGGGCCGTTTCCACCTGCTGAAAGATCCGGCCGGAGGTATCCCCGACTTTACAAACAAATTCGGCCATTTGGTTGATCGGCGCGCCGCTCTCGGAGGCGGCCCGCGCAAGGCTTAGCATACCCCTTCTGGGCCAAGACTGAGGCCGTGAAAACGGGCTGTGAATAGGATGTGACAACGGGAAAAAGGGTCTGCTGGAACGAATTCGCCCGCCGGGGTCCGAGACGCAAAGCAGCTATGGTAAAGTCGCGGTCGGTCCTAGATCCCGGAGGATTTAGCGAAAACCCATGGAGCCGATCTCACACTACTTTTATTCCGACCGCCTGAAGCTGCAATTCTGGGATTACGGGCAAGACGGCAAGCCATCCGTCGTTCTGGTGCATGGCGGACTCGACCACGCACGCAGCTGGGATTGGGTGGCGCGGTCTCTGCGGGAGCACTATCACGTTTACGCGCTCGACCTGCGCGGGCACGGGAACAGCGCTTGGGCCCCCGGGGCAATGTACAGCCTCGCCGAGCACGTTCTCGATCTTTCAGCGCTACTCGACATCATCAACGACTTCCCTGTCCGGCTGGTCGGCCATTCGCTCGGCGGTGGCGTCGTGCTGCACTATGCAGGCGTGTATCCCAATCGCGTCCGCAAGGCTGTGTCGATCGAGGGGCTGGGATTCGCACCGGATCACGCCGCGCACGGGCCCGCGTCGGAGCGCATGCGGACCTGGATCGAGGAGGTGCGTGACTCCGAGAAGCGCGGGACGAAGACGTATCCCAATCTCGGCGCGGCCATCGCGCGGATGCAGGAAGCCAACCCGCATCTATCGGACGAAGTGGCGCGGCATCTCACGCTGCACGGCACCAATTGGGACCCGGACGGATCGCTTGTCTGGAAATTCGACAACTACGTCCGCGTGTTCCCTCCCTACGGATACGACATCGATGACACCGTCCAGTTATTCGGCCAAATTGCCTGCCCAGTTTTGTTCTTTTCGGGGATGGAAAGTTTTCTGCCCATCTCGGAAACCGACCGGCGCAAGACAGTGATTCGCGACAGCCGACTGGTGAAAGTCCCCAACGCCGGCCACTGGTTACACCACGATCAACTCGATCTCTTCTTGCGGGAAACAACGGCGTTTCTTCGCGACTGAAGATAGCCTGCAACGTCACCGGATCTGGTTCGCGAGGGATTCCTCGTCAACGACCGCGACGCCGGGCGGCGGCTGGAAGTGGAATTTCGCTTCCGGGATGACCACGTTCTCCTGCCAGTTTCCGAAGCGGAATTCCGTTTCGGCGTTGCCCGCTTCCCGAATTACCACGCGAGCCAGGCGCGCTTCGGGATCGACCTCAAACAGAACCTCCTTGAGGCTCCCCGGCTCATCCTGATCGACACGCGGTGCACACCGCAGGAGGGTGTTGCCGGCGGATAGTGGCCCCACACTCTTTACGCCCGCGGGCTCCGAGCCGGGAGCGGCCACCGCAAGGCTTCGGCAAAGTTTCGAAAGATCGGCCTTGCCCGCAAGCAAGGCGAGAGGAGTGCGCCAGTCCGAGCTCTCCTTCATTTTCGCGCGGCTGGCAGTGCGGTCGGCTGGAACGTAGAACCAGGCGTTGGCGCCGTCCACGAGAAACAGCTTTTGCTCAGGGGATTCGTATTCCCAGCGCATTCTCCCCGGACGCGAGAAATAGACCGTTCCCGATTCAGCAACCACACCGCCGTTGCCATCGCTGTAGCGCTCGAAGAACGCGGCGCTCAGAGTGCGAGCGTGCTGATACCGCGCTTCGAGAGCCCGGCGAATGGAATCTGCGCTGTTGGCCGACGGGGACGTGATCGCCAGAAAGAATCCGAGCAGAATCGAGAACACGAGCAGAAGTTTAGCAGGAAACAAGCGTATGACGACATGAGCGCAGGCGGTTGATTGCTACGACGCGGCAGAAAAACGGTGAGGGACCTGCTACTTTCCTTCCCCGACGACTTCGAATTACGGCCTACTGAATCGGTGGGCTGGCGACCGTCGCGCCCGGGCAGTTCGCTTGAACGTCCTGGCGAATCACACCTGTTTGATCCACGAAAAGTGTTCTGTGGCCCGTCTGGTCGCACTGAATGGGGCTGGCGGTCTCCGTCCATTTCGCAGCACCGTCTGCGCAACCTGCCGGTAGGACTGCCGCTGGCGTCCCGTTCGCAACGGTACCGGCGAAGACCACCGGGAATGTGTAGCCGCTCTTCAGTCCACCCACCAAAACGCTGTCGATCAAGTTTGCCGCGGTGCACACGTTGAGGCCCGGCCCAAGCGTCGTCAGGTCATGCGCATAGCCGATACCGAACACGGAAGAATACGCGGTCTGTGCGGTGACGATCGAACGAATCGAGCCGACTGCCGAAGACTCATTGGCCGCCATACGGGCGCGAAGCAGGTTCGGAATTGCGATGGCCGCGATGATCAGGATGATCGCCACGACGATCAGCAACTCGATCAGCGAAAAGCCCTTCTCTCTCCTGCGCACCGTAGGTCTCCCGAGACTGCTGCTTCCGAATCCTTCGTAAAGCCGCCTGAAGAGTGCGCATCGATCGCAGTCGCTCTATATCCAAGTTCGACTCGTTGCGCCACTTTTCGGACAGCTTCTCTGTTCCCTGACACTTACCTCAACATCCTTACTCGCTCTTGAAAAAGAAGGGGAGAAGGCCGAGCCTTCTCCCCCCGATTTACTTGCAGACTACTGAAGCGGCGGGCTAGCAACCGTTGCACCCGGGCAGTTCGCAGAAACGTCCTGACGAATCACGCCCGACTGATCCACGAACAGCGTCTTGTGGCCAGTCTGGTCGCACTGCGTGGGATTTGCGGTCTCTGTCCACGACGCCGCACCGTCAACGCAACCTGGCGGTATGGCCGTCGCCGGCGTCAGGTTCGCCACGCGTCCGGGAAAAGCGATGGGGAACGTGTAACCACTTTTTACGCCGAGCGCGAGAACACTGTCAATCAGGTTCGCCGTGACGCAGGTGTTGTTGCCGGGTCCGAGTTGCGTCATGTTGTTCGCATAGCCGACGCCGTACATCGAAGAGTACGTCGCCTGAGCGGACGTAATCGTGCGCAGCGAGCCGACTGCCGAAGACTCGTTGGCCGCCATACGGGCGCGAAGCAGGTTCGGAATTGCGATAGCCGCGATGATCAAAATGATCGCCACGACGATCAGCAACTCAATCAGCGAAAAGCCCTTCTGTCTCTTGTTCATTCTCTTCTCCTAGGAGCCTTGCTCCATGATCTCTTTTTGAGTACTCCCTGGCGGGGTACGCCTGGATATCTCGCAAGGGGGATGCCAGCTGGCCACGCGGGGTTTACTCCCGCGACACAATGCAATTATACCTCGTGCTCTCAGATAGATACAGGCACCAATTCCCTTGAATCGATTCGGGAAATCCGGCGCGACTCAAGGAAAGGCTGCGCGACCGACAATTTTTGGCCGCTACGAATGACGAAAACGGCTGGAGGCCCGCTTTCCTTAAAATCTTGGTCCATGGCGACGGAGAGCTCAGAAAGGTCACAGTCACACACCATATTTCTTCGCGTAGTGCCGGAACGAGCGATAGGACATTTTCAGAAGCCCTGCCGCCTGGGTGCGCACACCGCCCGAACGCTCCAGGGCGGCTAGTAAGTACGAGCGCTCGACCTGCTGGATGTGCTCCTCCAGATTCAAGCCTTCCTCCGGCAGCGAGCCCCGGTCGCCGTTCTGCGCGGCATGCGGAACGGACGCCTGTGAATGGCTGCGGATGCGGTCTGGCAGAGCCTCCACGGAAATCCGATTCCTGCTCTCCAGAGCCACCGCCCGCTCGATCGTATTTTCGAGTTCGCGCACGTTCCCCGGCCACTCGTAGACTTCGAGCAGGCGCATCGCCTCGGGCTCAATGCCGTCGATCTTCTTGCTCATCGACTTTGCGAAGCGTCCCAGGAACTCCCGAGCCAAGAGCGGAATATCGTCCCGACGTTCGCGCAGCGGGGGAAGATGAATGGGGATGACGTTCAGCCGATAATACAAGTCCTCGCGGAACCGTCCCTCGGCAATTTCCTTTTCAAGGTTCTTATTCGTCGCGGCGATTACGCGGACATCCACTTCCGTTTCTTCGGTGCTGCCGATCGGGCGTACTTTGCCCTCCTGAAGAACGCGATACAGCTTCACCTGCATCGTGACGCTCATATTCCCGATCTCGTCCATGAAGAGCGTGCCGCCATGCGCCGCATGAAACAATCCGCGGCGGTTTTCGTTCGCGCCCGTGAAAGCGCCCTTCATGTAGCCAAAAAGCTCGGATTCAAGAAGCGTCTCCGGGAACGCACCGCAGTTAATCGTGATGAACGGATTCTTCGCGCGAGTGCTGTTTTCATGAATGGCGCGTGCCACGAGCTCTTTTCCCGTGCCGCTTTCGCCCGTGATCAGGACGCGGCTCGGCTGCGGAGCGATATTTTCAATCAGCTCGAAAATCGCGCGCATGTTCGCGCTGGTTCCGATCATGTGATCGAGCCCGGTAAGGCGACGGAGTTCGCGTCGCAGGTAGCCGGCTTCCTTCTTCAGCGCCAGATTTTCAGCCACCTGCCTCACCGCCGGCCGGAGCTCATCGAGCAGCCGGTCACCCTTGATGACGTAGCGATCCGCGCCGAAGTTCACGGCCGCGATCGCCGTGTCGATGGTCGGCACACCGGTGATCAAAATGAAGGTTGTGTCCGGGGCGATTTCCTTGCAATAACGCAGCAATTCCACGCCATCCATGTCGGGCATGCAGATGTCGGAGACGACGATGTCAAATATCCTGGAGGCGAGCTGCCGCTTGGCCGCTTCCCCGCTGGTGGCCACCTCAACCTTGTGACCTTCCTTCCGAAAACTGATCTCCAGCAGCTCGCAGATGGACCGCTCGTCATCGACAATTAGCAGGTGCGCCATGTACTCCCTATACCTTCCCTACCATAGGCTCCGCCGGCGGCAGGGCCTCGGCGCCGGCTCGTTGCTCCCGTCGAGTGTTTGGCCGAACGCGCTGCACGAGTGGAAGTTCGACGATGAACTCCGCTCCCAGTCCCGGCTCCGTTTCGACGCGGATCCGTCCCCGATGGGCCTGAAGAATCTGGTACACGATCGCGAGACCCAGTCCCGTCCCTCCGGGAAAGCCCGACTGAAAAGGCTCAAACATGCGGACCGCGGCGCGCGGGTCGAATCCAGTTCCCGTGTCGCGAATCGAGATTCGCGCCAATTCCCCTTCCGATTCGAGACCCACGGAAAGCACGCCACCCTCGGGCATCGCGCGCAGCGCGTTGTTACAGAGATTCCAAAAGACCTGCTTGATGGCATCGCGGTCAGCGCGAACGCGAAGGCTCCGCGCCAGGAAGTTGCGCTCCAGACGAACTTTGCCTGACGCAGCGGCGTGCCGCTCGATCAGCAGCAACGTCTCTTCGATTAAAGGGACGACATCGATATCCGCGAACGCGTAGCTCCTCTCGCGGGAATAGTCGAGAAACTCGGTGATGATCTGATTCAAACGCTGCGATTCGCGGCTGACGATCTGAACCAGCTTTTTGTCGTCGTCGTCGAGAGGCGCGAGCCGGGCAAGCTCCTTGAGCGCCCCGGTCATGGCCGTGAGAGGCTGGCGTATCTCATGCGCGATGGCCGCCGACAACCGGCCAAGCGCAGCCATCCGCTCCTTCGTGAACACCTCGCGTTCGAGCCGCTTCAATTCCGTCAGATCCTGAAAGTTGAATACGAATCCGCTGGTCTCGTTTTGACCTGTCCGGAGAGGCGAAATCGATACGCCGAGAAATCGCGTGACCCCGGCGGGGGTGCGGAACTCGATCTCCTTGCGCAGCGCCAGGGGATTGCCCGCGTCGTTCATCTCGACCGGCCAGAAGCCGGGAAACACGTCCGCGACCCTCTCGCCGCGAAGCAGACCGAACCCATGCCCAGTAATCTCCGCGCCAGCCCGGTTGACCAGCAGAATGCGGCCTTCGAGGTCCGTCGTGAGCAGGCCGCCGCGCATGGACTCAATGATGTCGCGGTTGAAAGCTTGCAGGTCCTTCAGGGCTTCGCTTTTCTCCTCCAGTTCGACGCCCTTGGTGCGGATGGTTTGCGCAAGCAAGCTTCCGAGATAAGCCACGGCAAAAAAGGCAAAAAGATTGCTTGCCAGCCAGGATTCGAGGGCTCGCGGAGCCGGCACGGACGTCGCGGTGCGCTCAATCACGCCATAGTAGGTCAGTTCCACCACGCATCCGAGCAGGACAAAACTGAAACCCGCCACCAGAAACGCGCCGCGCCGCGAAAACAGGATGGTCCCCATCAAAATAGCCAGGAGATACAGCGAAACGAAGTAGCTATCCTGGGTGCCACTCGCATATACCACGCCGGTTATGATCGCGAGGTCCAGAGCGATCTGAACCGGCGCGACCCACTGCGCACGGGGAGCCTCGCGCTGAAGAATCAAATCGAGCGTCGCGATGGTGTACCACAGAGCTGCCAGCCCAAACAGAGGCAATACCGGAAGGGCGATCGGAGTCCATTGACGCACCACCACAACGACGGCCAGGAGGAACGTGATGACGAGGAAACGAACGCGGCCCAGCCAGGGAAGCCATTCGCTCAAGCTGGGTGTGGATTTCATTTCACATTCGCCGACGGTTTCTAACTCCGGGTTGATTCCTAGTGACTACGGCAAAGGTCGCTTCTCTCGCGGAGCCGCAGCCGGCGGACGCCTCGGATCTCACGGGCATCCGCCGATATCTCCCGCCAGGCTGCGACGTGCCGAGTCTAGTGGCCCGACAGTTTGCTGATCAACGAGAACAGCGGCAAATACATCGAAATAACGACTCCGCCGACGATCACGCCCAAGACCACGATCATGATCGGCTCGATGGCCGTCAGCATGTCTTTCACAGCCGCGTCCACTTCGTCCTCGTAGAAATCGGCGATCTTCTGAAGCATGGCGTCCATTGCGCCCGTCTGCTCTCCGACGCCGATCATTTGCGTCACCATGCCAGGGAATACCTCAGTTTCCTTGAGCGGATCGACAAGCGACCGCCCGGCTTCCACGGCCTTGCGGGTCTGCGAAATGGCCCTTTCGACCACCGCGTTGCCTGAAGTGCGAGCGGTGATATCCAAGCCTTCCAGGATGGGCACGCCGCTTGAAATCAGCGTCCCGAGCGTCCGTGTGAATCTCGCGACCGCGATTTTTCGCAAAACGTTGCCGACGACAGGAGCCTTCAACAACATCGTGTCGATCATCATCCGGCCCGGCGGAGTGCCGTACCAGAACTTGATCGCGACGCCCGAAGCAACGAACACAACCACGACCATGAACCCCCAGATACTTCCCACAAAGTTGCTCAACCCAATCACGATGCGGGTCGGCAGCGGCAGCGAGGCGTCCAGTCCATTGAACAACGTGACGAAAATCGGAACAACCTTCCACAGCAACAAAATGATCACGCTCGCCGCGATGCTTAATACGGCGACGGGATAGATCATGGCGGACTGGACAGCCCGCTTCAATTTCACGTTCTTTTCGATATACGTGGAAAGGCGCTGGAGAATCGTGTCGAGGATACCGCCGGTCTCGCCAGCCTCGACCATGTTGTAGTACAGCGCGTCGAAGACTTTCTCGTGCTGCTTCATCGAGGCGGAAAGCGTGGCGCCGCCCTCGACCGAAGCCCGCACGTTGTTGAGGATCTTCTGGAAGGTCTTGTTCTCCTGCTGACCGGCCAGAATCTCGAGGCACTGGACGAGAGGCAAGCCCGCGTCGATCATCACCGAGAACTGCCGCGTGAAGATCGCCAGCTCCTTCGAATCCACGCCGGCTCCGAAGGTGGGGATATTGAATTCCTTGCCCTTTTCCGAGAGCTTGCTGACGTTGATCTGCTCCCGGCGCAGCATGGCCGCCAGTTGAGCCTTGTTCTCCGCGGTGCGCTCTCCCGTAATCGTCGCGCCTGCGCGGTTGACTCCGCGATATGTGAAAACCGGCATGATCTGTTACCTCCCTCTCCCTTTACCGCCGGACAGGAACTCGGCCGCCAGCAGGCGGCGAGGTCACCCCACGGTTAATTAAATCCTGCAATTCGTCTGGATTCGAGGATCTCGAGAGCGCCGTTTCCAAAGTGATTAACTTCTGGAAATAGGCGTTCGAAAGGCTCTGGTTGAACGTCTGCATTCCGGTCTGTCCTGTTCCGGTCTGCATCGCCGAATAGATCTGGTGGATTTTGTCCTCCCGGACCAGGTTGCGGATCGCCGCGTTGGGAATCAGAACCTCCATCACCATGGCCCTTCCACGGCCGTCGATGCGCGGAAGAAGGGACTGGCAAAGGATTCCTTCAAGCACCATCGAGAGTTGCGCGCGAACCTGCGGCTGTTGGTGAGCCGGGAACACGTCCACGATACGGTTAATCGTGGAAACCGCAGAGTTCGTGTGCAGCGTCGCGAAGGTCAAGTGTCCGGTTTCGGCGATGCGGAGCGCCGACTCGATTGTTTCGAGGTCGCGCATTTCGCCGATCAGCACTACGTCAGGATCCTCTCGAAGAGCCGCGCGGAGAGAATTCGCGAAGGAGTGCGTGTCCGAATGAACCTCGCGCTGATTGACGAGGCACTTCTTGTGGTTGTGAAGAAATTCGATCGGGTCCTCGATCGTGATCATATGCTCTTCGCGCTCGTTGTTGATCTTGTCGAGCATCGCGGCGAGCGTGGTGGATTTGCCCGAACCTGTCGGGCCGGTCACGAGGACGAGTCCGCGGGGCTTGTCGCACAAGCTGCGAACGATCGCCGGAAGACCCAGCGCATCGAAAGTTTTGATTTCCCACGGAATCGTCCGGAACACCGCCGCGACGGCTCCGCGCTGGTGAAAAATGTTGCCGCGGAAACGCGCGAGGCTCTTCAGTCCGAAGGAGAAGTCGAGTTCGAGATTCTCCTCCAGGCGGTGCTTCTGCACATCGGTCAGCACGCTGTACGCGAGCGCCTTCGTGTCCGCCGCGGTGAGAGGAGGCATGTCAAGCGGCCGCAGCTTGCCGTGGACGCGCACGCGCGGCGCGCTATTCGTTGATAGATGCAGGTCGCTGCCCGACATTTCGAGCATTTTCTTCAGAAGCTCGCTCAGTGTGATGCCAGCCATCTTCTCCTCCGATTACAGAACGGTTTCGCGCAATACCTCTTCCATGGTCGTGAGGCCCGCCGCTACTTTCTGCAGACCGCTGCGGCGCAACGTGATCATTCCCTGCTCCAGCGCTTTCTTTTTGAGTTCGAGCGCCGAGGCTCCGACGAGGATCAACTCGCGGAGGTCGTCGTTAATCTCCATCACTTCGTATAAGCCGACGCGGCCTTTGTAGCCCGTGTTGTTGCAGGTGGCGCAGCCCTTGCCGTGCTGTACCGTGGTCTTCGACGCCTCTTCCGGCGTGAAGCCCGCCTCGATGAGCGCCGGAGACTGAATCTGCAACTGCTCCTTGCATTGCACGCAGATGCGGCGAACCAGGCGCTGCGCGCAAATCAAATTGACCGAAGTGGCGACCAGGAAAGGCTCGATACCCATGTTCATCAAGCGGCTGATCGTGGACGGCGCGTCGTTCGTGTGCAACGTCGAAAGCACGAGGTGGCCGGTAAGCGCAGCCTTGACGGCAATCTCCGCCGTCTCGAAGTCCCGGATCTCGCCTACCAGAATGATGTTCGGGTCCTGCCGGAGGAAAGCGCGGAGGGCGGAGGCAAAATTGAGCCCGATCTGTTCTTTCATCTGGACCTGGTTGATTCCTGGAAGCTGGAATTCGACGGGGTCCTCGGCAGTCATGATGTTCGTTTCGGCCGTGTTCAGGCGCGCGACGGAAGAATAGAGAGTGTTCGTCTTTCCCGATCCAGTGGGGCCGGTGACGAGCACCATGCCGTAGGGCTTCAGTATCTGGCGTTCGAATTTAGCCAGCGCCTCCGGCTCGAATCCGAGCTTGGTCATATCCAGACGCAGGTTCTCCTTGTCGAGCAACCGGAGAACGATCTTTTCACCAAACAGCGTCGGCACGGTCGAGACGCGGAAATCTAGTTCCTTCTTCTTCCCGTCCTTGAGGTACTTGATCATGATGCGGCCGTCCTGCGGGAGCCGCTTCTCGCTGATATCGAGCTTGGACATGATCTTCATGCGGCTGGTCATGGCGTCTTTGAGCTTCAAAGGCGGGGCCATGACATTCTGCAGGATTCCGTCGATGCGGAACCGGACGCGAAATTCCTTCTCGTAGGGCTCGACGTGGATGTCGCTCGCGCCGCGCTTGACGGCGTCGGTGAGAATCAAGTTACACAATTTGATGATGGGAGCTTCTTCGGCCGCCTTCGAGAGGCTCGCCAGGTCCATCTCGGTTTCTTCGGCCGCGAGCTCGAGGGCGTCGGCTTCATCGCCCGTCAGATCCTTCATCACTTTGTCGAGCTCTTCGACGCTCTCGACTTCGCCGTAGAACTTGTGGATCGCCTCGCTGATGGCGGATTCCGAGGCGACGACCGGTTCGACGTTGAACCCGGTCATAAACTTGATGTCGTCCATCGCGAAGACGTTCGTCGGATCGGTCATCGCGATCGTCAGCGTCGAGCCCACGCGGGAGAGCGGAACGATCTGATAGCGGACTGCGGTCTCCTGCGGCACGAGCTTGATCACCGCCGGGTCGACTTCATAGAATTTCAGGTTGATCGAGGGGACGCCGTATTGGCGGGAAAGCACTGCGGTAATGTCGTCGTCGCTGACCAACCCCAGCTTCACGAGACACGTGCCCAGCCGGCCGCCGTTTTTCTTCTGGTAGTCGAGCGCCTGCTTAAGCTGATCCGCGGAGATCAGGCTGTCTTTGACCAGAATTTCGCCGAGACGTGAAGACATGGTTGTGCGTCCGCGGTACTAGAACCGCGGGAATTTGCAGAGTAGCATGCGCCCGCTCCGGAATTGAGAACCCGGTGTGCCGTTCGTGGTGAATCAGCTAACATCCGATCCGCCGCACGGTGTCCTGTACGTCCGTACAGGCAAAATTTTGCTCCTGTACTAAGGTACAGGTTGACCGAAAACGGCAGGAGAGGCGCGAACCCTCTATGGATTCATCGGAAGGAGCGAGCCGGACTTCAGAGAATGTCTGTGATGAGTGTGCGAAAAGCTTCGGCGAATACGCCGGGACGCGAGTTGCAGCCGTATAAGCGCTAGCCTCCGGCGTCCGGCTTCTGCTACGATGGATCGAGGGGCGGTTAGCTCAGCGGTTAGAGCATCCGGTTTACACCCGGAAGGTCCAGCGTTCAAATCGCTGACCGCCCACCA
>Ga0209415_10000534_pt1 | contig 71016 bp, 66 predicted proteins | sample PeaSoiSIISIP2007_FD_187696 | JGI IMG/M metagenome (GOLD analysis project Ga0209415, IMG submission 187696) | Peat soil microbial communities from Weissenstadt, Germany - SII-SIP-2007 (SPAdes) (version 2) | ecosystem: Environmental > Terrestrial > Soil > Wetlands > Peat | place: Germany...
GGGTGGACGAGTCACATCACGAACCTGAATACCACGACGAGCTGCGGGATCTACATCGGCGCCATCACCCCAGCCGCACCCGCCACCGCGAGCTCGCCCGAGGGAGCTCCCGTCTGTCAGTAAGACGCGCGCGAGCAGGACGACACGACGAGCGGCGTGGGCTTGCGCCCCGCCGCTCGGTTATTTTCGCCAGTCCGCCCGGGCCAATTTGACGCCTGCCTATAGCCACCCTACGTTGACGAATTGTGAAGCTCATTACGACGATCGTACGACCGGAACGTGTGCCTCAGGTGAAGGAGGCGCTGTTCCGCGCGGGCGTCACCGGCATCACCGTGACGCGGGTGAGCGGGCACGGGGGCGAGCAGGAGATCGTGGGTCAGTATCGCGGCGCCGTCATCGTCAAGGAGTTCCAGGAGAAGGTGAAGATCGAGATGGTGTGCTCGGAGCCGTTTGTGGAAGCAACGATTCAGGCGATTCTCTCCTCGGCCCGGACGGGCGAGGTGGGGGACGGCAAGATCTTCGTGCAGCCGATTGAACGGGTGATCCGCATCAGGACGGGCGAGGAGGACAATGCCGCCCTCACGCCCGTGACGGCGGACGCTGTGCAGCGTCACGCCATCGAAGCCTCCCAGCAATCGGGGGCCGCCAAGTCAGGGCACTAGACGTCCGCTAGAGTCGCCTCGGGGGCGTGACCGGAGCGACGACGAGCGGCGGTCCTGACTCGGGGGTGAAATCCTCCCCGGGGTTGATGAAGAGGTCTCCTTCCCACTTGTACTGGGTTTCGTAGAGCTCGCGATACCGGCCGTGCCGTGCGAGGAGCTGTGCGTGCGTGCCGCGCTCGACGATCTCCCCGCCCTCAAGCACCAGGATCTGGTCGGCGCTCCGGATCGTGGAGAGCCGGTGGGCGATGACGAACGTCGTCCGCCCCGCGCGCAGCGTCCGCAACCCGTCTTGGATCTTGCTTTCGCTCTCCGAGTCGAGACTCGAGGTGGCCTCGTCGAGGATGAGGATTCGCGGATCGGCAAGTATGGCGCGCGCGATCGCCACGCGCTGACGTTCACCCCCCGATAGCTTCACGCCGCGCTCGCCCACGACCGTGTCGTAGCCTCGCTCGAATTTCCTGACAAACTCGTCGCAATGGGCGATCTGGCCGACCCGCTCGATCTCCGCGCGCGACGTGTGGGGCCGCGCGAAGGAAATGTTGTCCGCGATCGTGCCGTCGAAGAGGAAGTTGTCCTGCAGGACCACGCCCAACTGCCCGCGGAAGGCGCTCAACCGAACGGCGGCGAGGTCCCGACCATCCACTAGGATGCGGCCCGTCTTAGGGCGGTCGAAGGCCATCACAAGTCCGACGAGCGTGCTCTTTCCGGCTCCGGACGACCCCACGAGCGCCGTGGTCGAGCCCGGCGGAGCCTGGAAAGTCACGTGCCTGAGGACCGGGACACCCGGCACGTACTCGAAACCGACGTCCTCGAAGACGATGTCGCCGTCCACTCGGCCGAGTGCCGGTCGGTCGGCGTCTCTTGCATCCTCCGTCGTGAGCATCCGGATCTCCCGCATGCGATCCAGGCCCGCGAAGGCCTCCGCGATCTGGGTCCCAATGGACGCGATGTTGATCACCGGCGCCGCGACCAAGCCGACGAAGAAGATGTACATGAAGAAGTCGCCCAGCGTCATCGTGCCGGCGAGGATCGCGTGGCCGCCCTCGACAATCATCAAGACCCCGACGATGCCGACCACGAGCGTCGAGAACGCACCAACGGCCGAGACGCCGGTCATCGTCGTCGCGACGTTCCGGAACAGGGTGTGCGCACCGCGCGCAAACACGAGCCGCTCGCTCCGTTCCGCTCGATAAGCCTTCACGATCCGGATGCCACCGAGTGTCTCCGCCAGCCGGCCGGTCAGTTCCGCGTTGATCTTGCCACGCTCCCGAAAGAGTGGACGCAACCTCGCGAAGGCGAACGCCATCCCCGCGCCGAAGCACGCCAAGACGAAGATCGCGATCGCCGTGAGACGCCAGTTGAGATAGAAGAGCACGCCGAGCGCGATCGTAGCGGTCAGAATACCGCCGGCGAGCTGGACCAAGCCCGTGCCCACGAGATTGCGGATTCCTTCGGCGTCGGTCATAACGCGAGAAATCAACACCCCGCTCTTGGTCGAGTCGAAGTAGCTGACCGGGAGGCGCAATACAAACGCCTGGACGGCCTTTCGCATCTCCGTAATGGCCCGCTGGGCCGCTACCCCGAGGACCTGCGAGAGCCCAAACGCGGTGACCGCCTGAACGAGGGTCGCCGCCCCCGCCGCGAGGGCGATTGGGACGAGCAGCTCGGAGTGGCGCTGATTGATGACACGGTCGATCAGCCACTTGGAGGAGGCTGGAAGGACGAGACCCGACAATCGGTTGACGAGCATCAAGACACTGCCCACAACCAATCGTCGCCGGTGCGTGTACAGGAGGCCGCGCGCCTCGGCCCACGCGCCGGGGCCAAAGCGGCTCTTTGCTGGGCGAGGGATGGGGCCGGTCATGCGTAGATCTTAGGTGATCGTCCCCCGAACGCACATGGGCCATGGCGTACAGACGGTCGCAGATGACAAAGCGCCAGGACGAGACCGAGACAGACGGCTCCGATTCGGCCAACGACCGTCCGCTGGCGCGTCATTCAACGCGTCTTCAGTGACTGAACGTGATGTTCAGACCGGTCGTGAACGTGAAGTCGTTCTGTTTAGTCGTGGGGGGCGGGTTGCTGACGTACCGGTCGCTGACCGCGGTCTGCAAGCTCAGCCAGCGCTTGAGCTGCGCCGTGAGGCGTGCGTCGAACGTGGCCCGATACTGCCCCGAATGAGTGAAATCGGGGTAGCCGAATCCTTGCTCGCTGAAGTTAAGGCCACGCCCGAGCCACCAGATCACGACCTCGCCCAGTGTCGCGCCGGCAGAGGTATTAGTCGGCGTTGGCGTGTACACCTCGTGGGTGTAGTTCGCTCCCCCCAACAGGTCGAGCGATGTGGAGTCCTTCTTCAGCGCGTGGACACCAAGGCCAAGGGTGTATACCTGCCGGAGGTCGAGAAGCTGCGGTTTGTTGTACTCGTAGTCTGCGCTAACGAAGCCGAAGGCGGTGGCGCCGACATTGCGCTCGTAGCGGAGATCCCCCCGCGCGTCGTTGGCCGTGGTGCCAGTCTGATCGGAGGCGTACAAAGAGGCGAGTGTGAGGGAGATGCGATCCCACGGCGTGGTCCGGACGGTCGAGTAACCAAGGGCGAGGTTTGTCGTTTGGCTGTTTCCGCGCGCAATCGTGAACGCCGCGCTCGCCCCACCCTCGACCCCATTCAAGAGGCCAGGGTGCTGGGCGCGCTCGTACGCTGCCTCCTCATCGACCGAGCGAATGATCGGCGTACTGGCCAGGGACGTGCGCACGGGGCCCTGAGCCGCGGCGATTACAAGGTCGGACCCTTGCGTGCTCAACAGCCCCAGGACGGGGCCGTGGTCCGGCGTGACCACCCAAAGAGGCGTCGTCGACTCGAGGTCCTGGATCGCGGTCCATGCTACATCAACGTCACCAGCGCCGTCGGTTCGGATGGTGACGGCCTTGGCGTCAGCGTGCTGAATCGAGCCGCTCAGGTGATCCCCATTCTTAAGGACGATCTGGGCCCCGAGAACGGAGGCGAGAAACGGGGCCACGGAAGCGACACTCGCGATGTGGGACGCCTTGATCATGGAGCCTCGAAAGTTCGGAACCGACGAGATCAGCCTGGACGACCCCCTCCGCGCATGCGCCAATGGCGCGCGGAGCGCACCCCGGACGGGAGAGGCCGTTAGTGTCGTACCCAGCTGAAGCCCACGCAAAAAACGGGATCGACCGGTGACCCCTGTTCCAAGATATTGCCAAAGGCACTCACTAGGATATTGTAGAAAAATGTAGTCACCTCAACGTTGAGGTCCATGTTGCGACCCACGGCGATTGCAGAGCCCAACTCGGTAGCCACCGCCAAGCGAGCGGGAGCGCTAACGCCCGCGTACAAGGCCCCATGCTCCACGAGACCCGGACCAGCACCGCCCCAGAAGCGATCCTTTTGCCGTGGACCGACAAGGCGACCAAGGCTGTACTCGTGGCTGGAAACCGCACGAACACTTCGTCTTGCGAGTTGCCCATCGACCACGCCGCGTCCAATATTGTCCCGCGCGGGCCGTCCCCCGCGTTGCGACAGCTGAGCCGCCGCTCGCGCGGCTCACGGTGTCGATCGCACAACGGTGGCCCTATCGATTCGCCCAGTCCCGAGACTGCCCCTTCTTGTGAGGCAAGCCTATGCGCCGTCGTCGCTTCTCACCGTTCGCCGTCGCGCTGGCCATCGCGCTTGGGGGGTGCAGCCACCAAGCCCCCGAGAAGCCGGTACGGCTCCACGCCCCGCCGCTCACGCCCGACATCGTCGCGACCCGAGGGGAGCGGCCATTCGAGTCCTACGAGCGCCAGGTCGTCCTGATCGGGAAGTGGGTCAAGGAGTCGGGAATCTCCCGGAACGTAGCCGACGGGCTGCTCGACGCGGTGCGGCAAACGCGCGACCAGACCGGGCGGTCCAGGACGCTCAGTGCCGAGGATTTCGTCAACGAATTGAAGGCCTGGCTCGCGGCTGGCGAGGGGAAGGATTCTGCCCATCAAGCGGCCGTCTATCTGGTGGCCGATCGGGCGTTACAACTCGGCTGGCGGCCGTTCATGCTGAACGACACGACGCAGCAAGAAGCGGCAACCGCGCGCGACGCTTTGAAGGCGATGGGCGCCCAGACGTTTCTGTCCGAGGCCTCCGGCGGGATGATCTACCCCGGGAATTGGCTACAGACCGCCGCGCAGCTCGACCCCCGCGGATCAATGGGGCAGCGCGCGATACTCTTGTTGCTCGAAACCGATTGCGCGAGTGGCACGTCGCCGAGTGACTACCATTCCATCGTGCAACATCTCGAGACCCTGCTCGCCAACCCCGCCGATTCCGAGGTGAAGTTCACCGCACAGTTGCTCGAGGCCGATGCGTACGCGGACATCGTCGCGTTGGGGCAAGGCTTCGGGCGTGAGAACGCCGATTCTGCCAAGTTCGCGCCTGAGGCCGCCGATGCGCGGGCGAAGGCCCTCGCGTTATACGATGCCGCGCTGACGATCGATAGCACCTCACGGCTCGCGCGGGGGGGCAAGCTCGCCCGCGATCGCCTCGCGAGTGGCCAACGGGTCGACCACGCTCGCTTCTTCTGCTTCGCCGAGTAGCTCGAGACCGCGGCATAGCTGGTACGGCGCTGCGGAGATCCGGGAGGGGAAAACAGAAACGCCAAGTGTCCCTTGGCCTTTCTGAGAGGCGCCGGTCGGAATCGAACCGACGAATCGAGGTTTTGCAGACCTCTGCCTTACCACTTGGCTACGGCGCCGTGGGGCTGGAAACTGCCTAGGCTAGGGCACTTTCTCAACCCACCCGAGACAGTCCGCCCGCACGGGCAACCCGAGTGTGGGGAGTTTTGTGGGTAATGTTTTTGGTCATGCCCGCTTTAATCCCTTTCTCGCCAATGCCGCCCGGGCTTCGCGCTCCCTGTCCAAGGCTCCCGTGAGACTCGCCGCTACCTTCGCCGCATCCTCTGCGAAGTACGCCTCCGGCGCATGCTTCATGTATCGCAACGCCATGGCCGGCGTCGAGTGACCGAGGAGTCTCTGCAACCGAACGATCGGAACCCCCGCCTGGGCACAGTGGACGCCGAACGTATGACGACAATCGTGCAGTGTCGCGCCGTGTACTCCTGCGGCCCGGCACACGCGGCTCCACACGCGGCGGAGCGCGCGATAGTCGCTGAGTGGGAAGGGGAACACCAAATCAGCAGGTCGGGCAGGATGGCGGACGAAATGCTCCCCTAGCACCTCTGCCAACGGCTCCGGAATCGGGACGTCTCGCACGCTCGAGGGAGTCTTGACGTGATGGTTGCCTTCGTGGATCGAGATGCGCCGCTCCGCGAGGTGGACATCATCGCCGACTAGACCTTGAGCTTCGCCGACTCGAAGACCCGTATAGACCAGCGTCGCGATTACCGTCCACCACTCGTCAGGGCACGCTCCGTACACGGCTCCAAGCTCCTCTGCAGAGAGCCACCGCTCGCGGCCTGCGGGCTCGCGTTCGCGTCGCACCTGCGGCCGCGCCACGGCCAGGTTGCGGTCCTCGACACACCACGACGTGAAGGCTTGAAGAGCGGTCAGGTCACGGTTCACCGTGCCAGGGCCGGAGCCGCTGGCAATTCGGCTCCTTCGGTAATCGGTCATGAATCCCTTGGTGAGGTCACTTAGGCGCGCTGTCTGCCCCCCTGGAAGCAAGGTGAACAGCTTGGCCCAGCTCTCTTTGTATCGATAGATCGTGTTGGGCGCGTAGCGACGCCGCGTGCGGGGGCTTACACCGTTAGGCGACTCGAGCCAGGCATACCACTCCGACACCAGGGCCCCTAACGCCGGACTATCAGCTTTAGCCGCCAGCTGTTCGATCTCATCGCCGCGCTTCTCGTACGCACTGTGCAGCTCTTCCAGGTTCACCCGGCCGTCGGCAAGTAATTGGAGCAAGTCCCTTCGACCCGCGTTCCTCAGAGCGTACACGGTCCGCTCCATGGCCTTCGCCCGAGCTTTGAGCGTCGTGCCGGTCGATACACGGATTCTCGGGTAGGTACGCCACTCGACGTCCAGATGAAACACGTTGCCTCGTCTCAGCAGGCTCATGAATGGTCCCTCCTCTCCTCGATCCAACGGAGGACGTCGCTACGCTGCCATCGCAGACTGCGTTGGGAGATGTGTACCGCGGGAATGCCGAGCTCGTACACGCGCTTCACATTGACGCCGACGTGAGCGGCGACTTCCTTCGCGGTCAGTAATCTATCGGTCAGATCCTGCGGGCGGATTTCGGCGTAGGCAATGCTCGCCAAACCGGCGCGGTGACCTGGACCCGCAATCGAGCTACGGTTGCGCAACATTGTTGTGTGCACCGCTCTTGAGGGTTATTCGATCCTGGCCGGCGGTACACAACCGGCGAACCTCTGTGGGCACTTGGGCTCCTTTCCCCGCTGGGTTCCCTTCACTGTCCCAAATTCCCGGCGGTCCGAACGCGATTGGTCGTCAGCGCTCGAGCCCATCACGGCCGAGCACGATCTCTTTGACCGTCTCCCGAGCATGGAACAGGATGGCGGCCTGGGGGGACGTGACGAGCATCCGCACCTGGCGCAGCTCGTGCGGCTCGAGACCGTCGATCACGGCTCGAATCACGGGCCTGAGGGTGTCCAGCCGCGGCGCAGCCCGCACCGTCTCTTCCATCTGCCGCAGGCGCGCGTCCATCGCCCGGATCCGCTCGGCGAGCAGGCGCTGCGCGCTCTCGGCCGCCTGCCCCAGCGTCGTCTGCGGCCCGTCGCCCACCGATTCACGGACGAGCGCCGCGGCGCGCCGCTCGGTGGCCGTGCGCTCCCGCCATTCGCTCGCCGCCCCGCGCGCGACGGTCCGTGCCACCGTGTCATCGTCGACCAGCAGGAATCCCCACGCCCGCCGCTGCTCGACCGTGCGCAGGGGGCCGAAGCGCTCCGGCTCCGTCCGGAGCAGTTCGGCCACGCGCTCGCCGTTGACCGCCCTTGCCGTGGCGGCGGCGTGGGCCCGGGCGGCCTCGGGGTCGCGATACACGCGGGCAAACTCTTGAGCCAGTCGGCGGTCGATCGCGTCCAGACGCTCTAGGTCCCGAGTGAGCTGGTCCCGGCGGGCACACTCCCGGGCGAGCTCCTCCCGGGCGCGCCCTTCCTCCTGGTGGAGCGCGTCGACCCGTTCGTACTCCCGGACCCACGCCTGCGCTTCTTCGACCATGCGGCTCGGGGGCTCCTGCTGAGGGCCCGGGAGCTCGCGCTCGTGCCCAGGAAACGGGGCGCCGAAACGCTCCTCGAGTCGGCCGAGTGAGAGCTCGCGGGCCACCCGGGACGCCTTCACCTGGTGGTCCCCATCGGTGATTACGAGGCCCTGACCCTTGCGCTCGAAGTGCAGACCGTCCTGTGCGAGCACCGCCTCCGCCGCCTCCCAGGAGCGGGCCGCTCGCAGGTCCTCCAGGTGCGCCCGGACGCGGTCGGGGAAGGCGGGCTCCCCCGTGCGTTCCGCCTGTCGCCGTTCGCCCGCGGTGAGGCGCGCACGCTCGGGGGGCGTCTGGCCCTCGAGCTGAAAGAGCCGCCCGGGCACTTCGCGGAGCCCGAGCTCGCGCTCCAGTTCGCGGAGCGTGCGTTCGATCTGTGGTCGGTCCTGCCAGCGCTCCCACGCCCGCTCGGTCTCGGGGTGCACCCGGTTCACCATGCAGTGCACATGGGGATGCGCCCGGTCCTGATGGGCCACGAGGAGGGCCTGGTGCTCGGCGAGGCCCAACTCCGCGAGCGCTCGATCGGCGACCTGCTGCATCCGCTCGGGGCTCACCGCATCCGTCGGGTCGAAACTGATGGTCAGGTGATAGACCGGGACCTCGACCCGCGCGTTCCCATCCGCGGTGGCCTGCATGAGGGCCGCGGCGAGCTCGGGATCGTCGGTGCCGAGGTTCCGCCCGAGGGTCCAGGCTACGCGCTCCCCGTCCCGGCCGTGCATCAGGTAGCTCGCTAGCACGCCGAACCGCCGGCCGCTCGAGGTGGTCGCGATCACGGGGAGGACCTTGGCCTGTGGCTCGTGACCACGCAGCGGACAAGCGCTTCGCGGTCGCGCAGCACGCGCGTGAGGCGATCCAGGAGCCCCGGGGCCTGCTGGGTGCAGCCGTAGCGGGCGAGCGCGTCGAGGCTCGCCCCCAGCCGGGCCAGGGCGCGCAAGACGTCCGCCGCCGCCGGTTCGCGTCGGGCCGCCGGGACGGCGCCGAGGGCCGTCTCCCGGATGAACCGGGCGGGGGTGTGCCCGCAGGCGCGGGCCCGCGCCGTGATGCGGGCGAGTTCGTCGGGCCGGAAGCGGATCAGCTTGGCCGCGGTGCGGAGCGCAGTTGGGGGCATGGCGTTGTTGGTGCGAGAGCGACCCTCCTACTTCACCTACCCTCGAAATCGGGCTCAGCGTTCCCGGGCGAGGAGGCCGGTGCGTCGTGTGCGTGGGACCGGAGCCGGAGCACGACCCCACCATAGAGGAGTACCTCGGAATGGGGCCAAGTGATCTAGCGCGGGAGAACAGGTGGGTCGTGCAAGGAGGGGAGAAACGGGGGCGGATTCGCCCTTGAGCGCGCGCAGCGCGCGAATGGGCGCCGTTGAGGAGCGATTCGGTGCTGCGCGCTAGCGCAGCACCGATATCGCTCCTCTTGCTCGCACCGATGCCCTCACGGGTGTCGACCGAGGACTAGACATATGCCCCAGTCCGGAGCGCCGCCTCCAGGACCCATTCCCAGCCCAAGCGCTTCGCGACCATCTGGTGCGCCACCCTCAAGTACTGGCGCGCGTAGCGACTCACGGTGCGCTCGGTCAGCCGTGCTGCGGCGTGCTCCCGGACCGTGCCACCGCCTGCGACGTGGCGGCACAACCGAGCGATCGCGCGCCAGTCCCTGGGCGAGTAACGCCCATAGTGGGCAAAGACTCGCCGGTACGTTGTAGGGCTCGGGCCGGCAGCCATGGCCCCCTGCAGCGCCTCCTCAAACTGGGCCCGCAACGGCGGCTCAAGCTCGCTGTGGTGTACCCGGTGCCCGATCCATTCCGCCAACGCTCGAGGCTCGGGGAGCGGTCGTTGACGCACTGCCTCCACCACATGCGCGAACCACTGCGGACTCGCTGGATCCGTCCACCGACGGACGACCACGAGCCGTTCCCGGAGTTCCGTAACGAGCATCAGCAGAGGCTCAAGCGGCGATTGCGGGCCGGACAAGGCGATGCATGGCACGGCCCAAGGGCAGCGATAGGAAGCGAGCGTCAGCTCCGCGAGCCCCGCGATCAGCGGCTCTCCACCCGCCACCACGACGCCGCCCAAGGGCAAGGCACTCAGGTCGGTATCCGCGCCGAGCGCGCTCGCTGTTCGATAGGGCGGAGCGAGCACGACTAACTCGCTCGCGAACGCGCGACCCACGACCGCACGCGCCCGGATCGTCACAATCGGCTCTCCTCGCCCACCCCGCTACCAGAACGCTGCAAAAATGCGCGATTCTGACCGGCGAAGCCAGAATCGCGCAATAATGCACGATTCTGGTCTCGCGTGCTCGATAACCCCTTCCAATAATGTCATCGAGCGGCGCCGAAGGACGAAGGTTGTTGACAGCGGGAACTCAACCATCCGGGAACTCAACCATCGTCGTCCAGGCTCTCCCTCCTCAAGAGGTGACCTATGCGCAAAGCATTCGCGATCTCGTTGGCCGTGGTCCTCGCTGCATGCGACAACGACGTGACGCTAACGCGCCCTGACGAGACACTCGCGAGGGCCACATTAGTTCGACCTTCGAAGCCTCCACCGCTTCCGAGCGATTCCGTCGTGACTCCAGGCGGCTACCGTCTCCGGTCAACGGTGCACGGAGTGGCAAACGGCCATAGTTTGCGCGTGAGGGCCGGGCATCTCCAAGAGGTAGGTCAGTCTGACAGTGTCGTGGCAGACTTTGGGCCCTACGTCGACAGCGGTGGCAGCCAACCCCTCTTGCCGCGACACGAGTCGAAGCGGGACGTGCCGGGCCTTGGCACGGGTTGGGTTGTCTATACGACTTGGAATAGACCAAGTGGACAACCCATCATTTACGATAGCACGAACTGGGTGGTCCCAGCCCAGCCGACGAGCCACGACGGGCAGCTGGACTTCCTCTTCAATGGGCTCCAAGGTTCGAGTTGGATCTTGCAGCCGGTCCTCCAATGGGGAACATCCGGCGCCGGCGGGGGCACCTACTGGGCCGCGACCTGCTGGTATGCAGATGGGGCTAATACCTACTACGACAGCACTTTAGTTGACGTCGGTGTAGGTGACGCCATCTCGGGCGTCATTAGCGGTGGCCCCAACGGGGGAGGGTCGTACAACTACACGTGCAGAATTCATACCCCAGAGGGATCCAGAAGCTGGTCGGAGTCGAACGTGGCAGAACTCTACCAAGCGGTCAACACGCTCGAAGTGCACTACCTCGCCAGTTGTAGCGACTATCCGGCCCAGGACAGCACGGCGTTCTTGGTTAAAGACATTCAAACCACGAACGGAACGCCATCGCTCACTTGGACCCAAGAGAATATTTACGAAGATTGCGGACAATGGGTAACGGTTGCCAGCAACGGTATCCCTGGGCAGGTGAACCTTAACTACGGCGAAGCCTCGATCACCGGACTCGCGGGGTTTGTCGCCGAAACATCCGGCACCTACCAATGGTACTCGAACCCGCGCAACGGCACCGGGAGCTATTCGTTTCAATGGAGCTACTATAGCCCCACGAACAATCAGTGGTACCAGATGGGGACCAGTCAGAACCAAACCATGTCGCTTAGCGGGTGGGATCCCTCTGATATTCTCAAAGTGACTGTGACCTCCGGCGAAGTCGATTCTCAATACGTGACGGTATACTGGAGCCCGATCAGTTCCGTCAACCTTTCCCAACCGTACTCGTGTTATTGGACCGGCGCGCCGATGAACCCAAGTGAAGGAACCGGCGGCGTCCCGCCCTATATCTACGACTGGCTGGTTTACGAAGCGGGGGTCGGATACTCCCAGCAGGTTGATACCACCAACAACACGAGTGATACGTACATCTACTATCCGCTCATATCAGGCGATTCCTATTCGTTGACACTGACGGTGTCGGATGCGTTGACGAGCGCATCCAATGGGGGCACGGGATGCAACTGAAGTGGGCGCGGGACCCCACGGAGCCCCCATCGTCCGGTGGGTTTCGGTTCAGAACGGGCTTCGCGTGAGCAGGCTCACTGCGCACAACGCTAGGGGACCCCAGGCTGTGCGATGAGCCGGATCCTGCCTCATGTGGCCGGGTACGAGGCGGGTCGGGAGGTCGTCGCCACCGTCGCAAGGATGTTTTGTTTGAACGCAGAGTCGTCACACGACGGGACTCTGTCTCGCGCGGAGCGAGGCTAACAAGTGACACGTTTGGCTAGGTCCATCGCGTGCATGACGGCGGCGGTCTGGGTCGCCCGGTGTGGCAGCATGACGGGCGTTAGCGTCCCGGTGGGTGTGCCGATCGCGGTCGGTTCCGAGCGGTTCGTGACGTTGAGCGCCGGCGGCGACCGCTCGTGTGGCATCACGTCAACCGGGACGACATACTGCTGGGGTAGGGGCACCCAAGCGTCCGACACCTCCACACGGCCCGCGGTCATTAGCGGCCCACCCTTCGCGACGGTCAGCGTTGGCGAGATCAATACGTGCGCCCTGACGCCCAGCGGCGCGACGTTTTGCTGGCAGGGCCTCACGGGATCCCCGACCCAAGACGGAGCGTTCCTCGGTGCTGTCGACTCTGCGCCGATCCTCTCTCACCTCAGCGTGGGTGACCCAATCTGTGGTGTCGCTCCAAGCGGGGTCGGCTACTGTTGGGGCTGGAACGGCTACGGCGTTCTCGGCAATGGCGCGACGGCGACCACGGCTGTGCCCAGCCCCGTGAGCGGCGGGCTCACTTGGGGCAATCTCACCGCAAGTTTCGAAAGCCATACGTGCGGTGTCACGACGAGCGGGGCCGCGTATTGCTGGGGCTGGAACGTCCAAGGGCAGTTGGGCCTCGACACGACCGTCGGTCCGCAACAGTGCGTGCTCTCGGCCCCATGCAGCACGACACCGGCGGCGGTCACGGGTGGATTAACCTTCACGGCGGTCAGCGCCGGGGACTACCACACGTGTGGCCTGACGTCCAGTGGAGCAGCGTACTGCTGGGGCCAGAACATTCACGGTCAGCTAGGCATAGGATCGGCGACGGGCCCCCAGCAATGCGTGGTGCCGGGGGGTCCTCTCGCGTGCAGCACGACGCCCGTCCAAGTCGCGGGTGGGGGGGGCTTCACGGCGCTGAGCGCTGGAGGCAACCATACCTGTGCACTCACGCAGAGTGGCGCGACCTACTGCTGGGGCTGGAACGCGTACGGGCAGCTCGGCATCGGCTCGACGATGGATTCATCCGTTCCAACGGCGGTCACCGGCGGCCTCCTCTTCGTCGCCATTAGCGCAGGCGAAAACCACACCTGTGGCCTGACTCAGAGTGGCGGGGCCTACTGCTGGGGCGCAACCATGTGCGGCACCGGTCCGGGGACCTACAATTGCTCTGGGGTCCCGTAGGCGCAGCCTTCAGATCCTGAACTTTGGGTTGATGTTGCCCTCTGGGGGGCGAGGGGATCGTTTGCTCCTCCATCTTCCGGTCGGGACCATGCTTGACTGAACATCCGTGGTCCTGCATTCGTCGCCACTGTTATTGACGCGCTATCGGGCGCGACGGCGCCCTCACATAGCCGACAGGATCGAGGGCCGGCATGTCGATTGAGTAGGTGTGGGCAAAAATGCGGGCAGTTTCGACGATACCCGCGCGGACGGCGGCTGAAGGAGCCGGACACCACGAGGCGAGAAGTTACAAACAGAAGGGAATGTTGCGGGATGACGACGGACTCCGGACGAAGTCGGCGAGTACGCACCGAGCTCGTTAAGAGTCAGTTGCTCTCGAGCGAACCTATCGCGCGTTATGGGCCTGGACGTGTGGCGCACGCTCTCTTTCCTCCGGCTACTTTGGCCGGTCCAGGCGATCAAAGACTCGGCGGTCAGACACTCCCCAGATGAACGGCCGCCTAGTGGTTCCAGCGCACTCGAGAATGGCGTCGGTCACGCTTAAGACGAAGGCGCTGATCTCACGGAAGGACCGCTGAGCGAGGCTGCTCCCGGTGAAGACGAAGACCCCAAGTCCGGCATCAAGAATGGCCTGCCGCTGGGCGGGGCGTTTTGACATCTTCGCATCGAGCGTGATCAACAACCACCCGCGCTCGCGGATGCCGGCGAAGATTGTCTCGTCCTTGGCGGCCGCTCCGAACTCTGCGGGCGCGTGGCGGTACTGGCAATCCTCCTGGTCGAGTTCCTGCAAAGCGCGGGCGAGCTGAGGCGGGAAGGTTCGCGTCCAGCAGGAAGATCAAGCAGCGCGGGCGAGCTGGGTCTCGAAGTCGATAGCGGCCTGCACGCGGGACAGCTCAAGCTCGAACGCACGAGCGACGACGGCCGGTTGGTTCCCAGCCGCATAGCCCGCGAGCACCTCCGTACGGATCCCCGTGCCGACGATGACGGGAGCGCCGAACGCGATATGTGGATCGAGGACGATCGGCATTTGACGACCCAGAGGGAACCACCGCTCGGCGAGAGCCGTCGTCTCTTCGAAGTCGACCTCCTCCAGATAGCGGTCGAAAATGCCGCCAGCGATGAGCTGGGAGGACGCAGGTCGACCGGTCACCTGGAGCAGATCTGGGTCAACCCCAGCATCCGAGAGTGCGACGTAGATCTGTTCGCGATCTGTGTAAACCCGTTGATGAGCGAACGGGTGCGTCGTTTCGAAGAGATCGGCGATCCGCCGCGCCGCCACGCGGACGCGCTGTAGGGGCACCCCCTTGCCGACGAAGGCTTTGATGATCCGGAGCTCCATCAGCTCAAGAAACGAAAGCGCGACGGTCCCGTCGATCGTTGGTAGGTCAGTCCGCACGACCGGTGGCTTGTGGGTTCGCCTTGGGACGCCGGCTTTGAGCCAGTAGGTGTATCCCCGGACCCAGCGGCTGAGTCGCTGAGGCGTCAGGCGCAGAAGACGGGCAGCTTCCGCTCGGGTGTAGATGCCGACGCCGAGAGGAACGCGGGGTGGCTGCGGCAGGGTGGCTCCTGGGTCGAGGGCGCGTCTTAGTATACCGAGCCCGCTGCTGAATACGCCAGCTTTTTCGCGGCGTTCCACGTATAAAGCGGCGAGGCCCGACGAAAGCATGTTGGCGGATGCGGGCAGGGATGCAGAATGCCCCTGAGCCACATGGATGCCTGGGCACCCCTGGTGTGCGGGAGATACGATCTACGAGGCTTGCGTCGTGTGTCTGCTCTCTTCAATCGGATCGCGCACGTTGTGGGGATTTTTGTGGGGAGACGCCCCTGGATTCCGAGGTATTGCCGTGACTCAGCCGGAATGCACCGGCGACCTAAGTGCGCCTCGCAAGTACTGGTTAGGAAATCGACCGACTGGAAAGGAAAAAGGCAGAGGGACTTTGCAGACCTCTGCCTTACCACTTGGCTACGGCGCCGAAGAATTGATGCCGGCTGAAGTTAGTGACTCCAATTGCTCTGCGACACCCTAGCCGCCAAGTGAGCCCAATGGACGTTAGCTCACCCCCGATACGTCGTTCATCGTCTCGGGCGCAAAATACCTTCGTAGCCGTCGACCAATGGAAACGAGTGCGACGAACAAAAGCGCGAGTACGAGGATGCGGACCGGTAGCCCAGAGAGAGCGCCTAGAGCCACTTGAGAAGCAGCCTGCGCGTGAGGCGTCACGAACAGGAGCGTGAAGTCATAACCCGCCACGAAGCTAAGAGTCGTGGCGAAAGCAAGAAGGAATGCGGCACCCAGCACTGCGTCCCTCCGGTACCAGGTAACGACCGTGAAGAGTAGCGAAAAGGCGATCACTACGATCAGCACCCCGATGGCCCGGGCCAGCGCGTGATCCCCCGCTCCCCACTCGTAAAGAATCGTCGCAACTGTCCCGCAAGTCGCGTAGCTCGCTGCCAGCTGAACGCGCGACAGTCGAGCCAAGCGGCGACATAGTGCGACTCTCGGCCCATAAGTAGAAGTCACCGCGACGCTCCCTCGAGCGCGCATCCTTGCCGAACAATCACCACCACGCCGAGCGCCATCGTGATGGGTAGCAAGCCCCATCGGGCCCAACTCGCCTTACCGGGGACCGCTCTCACAGCCAATTGCCGGGGCGACCCGGGCACGCACGCCTTAGCGAGACGGCGCCCCAGACCATATGAGGTTCTCAGGCGAAAGCTCTGGAAAGACAGAATTCGGATCGATCTCCACGCGAACGATGGAGGGTTCGCGAGCCACGTGAAGCACCGCCCGGCGAGCGCCGCTGAGCCAGATACCCACGGGCAGTTCGAGACGCTGCACGGTGCTGTCCTGGCGGGTGACGGCGAGAAAAACGGGCATCGGGGCAAGGCCCCGGTCTGCAATCGTGATCGCGACAGAGTCTCCGGCTGGAGCCACTGATTCTACCACGCGGTCGAGGGGCCAGGCTTCGTAAAACCAAGTGGTCCAGAACCACGACAAGTCGCGGCCCGACACGTCCGCCATGGTATTAAAGAAGTCGAACGGCTGCGGGTGTCGGTCGATCCAGCGGCGCCCGTACTCGACCAAGCCGCGGTGGAACGTCTCTGCCCCGAGCACGGCCCGCAGCGCCGCCAAGGCCTGCGCCGTCTTGTCGTAGTACATGACGAAATAGAGGTTCAATGGATAGTCATCGCCGCTGCCGGGGAGTATGAGGGGAGCATCTTGCCCGGCACGGACGGCGCGCAGATAAAGGAAGCGCTGCCCCGCCTCCGAATCGTTGAGCCGGCCTCCCCGCCGCGGCTCCCCGTAGATCGCGCGCATGCCCTGTGCCGCGTTGAATTGGGTGAGCCCCTCATCCATCCATGGATACCGCGTCTCGTTCGAGCCGACCTGCATAGGGAACCACATGTGCCCGGTCTCATGCATCAGGTCGCCCGCGAGTGACAATGAATCCGCCCATCCCTGCATGAGCGTCATCATGGGGTATTCCATCCCACCACTCGAGATGACACCCTCCATCGACGTCATTTGCGGGTAGGGGTAGGCCCAGAGATAAGCGGAGAGTTGTTGCACGGCGTCCCGCGTGAAGCGGGCTCCGCCCTCCTGCCAGGCAAGTGCACCCGCTCCGAGCCGGAAGAAGCTGTTGATATCGACCGTGTCAGGTGGCTGACCCGGCCCAGGACTCACAACGGCGCGCGTGCGATCCCAAGCGTACTCATCGCTCGTCCCCCACGCGAAGTCGCGGACGTCGCGCGCTACGAAATGCCACGTTGAGCCACCCGTAGCGAACCCGCGCTCCGCCTCCCCTGGGGTGCGCACGCGAACGATGCGCCCGGTGGACCGGGCCACGCGCAGGCTGTCGCGCGCCGCGGCCGAGAGCACCGAATCGGCGTTCACGAGCGATCCCGTCGCACCGACCACCCAGTCCGACGGCACGCTCACGTGCACGTCGTAGTCGGCGGGGTCCATGTAGAACTCCGCCTCCAGTTGGTAGGGGTCCGCAACCCACCCGTCGACGTCGTCATAGACCGCGATCTGCGGATACCAGTAGCCCATGAAGTAGACGTCGTCGTCGTGCCCCTCCCGGCCGTCCGAAGGTGCCGGCGGCGGCGTGAAGGACCACGCGAACTCGCACGTAACGCTCTCGCCGGGGACGAGGGGCTCTTGAAGGGGGATCTGCATCACGGCCCCGTCCACCGCGTATTCGGTGGGCCCAAGCGTGCGCCCCCCAACCCGAACAAGACTGAGCGCGATCCCGCCCGTGACGGGCGCGGACTGCCGCCGCGGGCTGCCCGCGGAGAAGACATTCTGGCGTAGATGCACGACGAGCTTCTGGAGCGAGTCTGGCGAGTGGTTCACGTAGACGACCACTTCGCGTCCCTCGAGACGATTGCGCACCACGTCGAGCGTGGCCTCGATAGTGTAGCGAGCGTGCTGAACCCAATTGTGGACCCCCGGCGCGCCCGTCCGGGTGCGCGTCCCCCGAGCTACCGCGCGAGTGAACGCCGCCGTTTCGTACACCGGTCCGGGAATCGGACGCGCTGCGCTCGCCGTGGCTGGGGGATCGACAATCGGGGCGGGACGCGTCTGGGCGACAAGGGGTGAGGCCGCGAGCAACAGCCAGACCGCGGGTGCGAACCGCTCGCCCATCGCAGTCGGCCCACGTCTCGACGCGACGGTGATGTCCCGGGGGATTACGCTGGGGGGGGTCACGGGCGCCGTAATGATAATGCGCGTAGCGACGCCGACCGGTCGCTCGACGTGCTCCCGGCGTCTACGCCCTGGATCGCCCGCACGGCTCCCCACTGCGCGTTTGACCCCGAAGAAAACCTGAAACCAGGGGCCTTCCAAGGTTCCTCGAGTAACTGCCCCAAACGGCTGTGACTTAGATCACTCGGGGGCGTTTGACGGTTCGGTAAAGGAAGCGTATCCTATCAGTCCCGTCGGGACCCGGACAGCGCCCTGTCCGGCAACCGTTTTGAGCGAATCGTTTAGCGAGGTCTTCGCCACGCCGATGCGCAAGCGCGCGGAACGTCGGTGGACGGTCATGCTGGTGCCCCACGGCGCAAGTTGGTCGCGGGTCATCCAGGTGTCGGACGCGGTCCTCAAAGGACTCGCGGGCGTGGGCGCTGTTGCCCTGGCGGCCATGGTCGTGCTCGCCGCTAGCGCGATTGGGCGGGGCTTGAGCGTCACGCGCAATCGAACGCTCGAGCGGGAACACCAGGTGCTGGACAGCGAGATCCAGGCGATGCGCGGCCGCTTGGCCGTTCTGCGTGACACCCTCATCAACATCGGCCAGCGCGAGCAGCGTCTGCGCCTGATGGCGGGGCTCACCCTCCTCGATTCGGGCGTCCAAGAGGGCGGAATCGGCGGTCCTGCTGGGACCTGGCCCGAGCGCGACAGCTTGATCGCGATGGGTCCCGACGGCAGAGAGGCGTTGGCAGCCCGTCTTGATGCCGACGCGCTCGCGCGCCGGGCGCACATCCTGATGCGCTCGGTTGGCGAGGCGTACGACTCTCTGTCGAGCCACGAGGCGCGCTTTTCCGCTACGCCGTCCATCATGCCGGCCCATGGGCGGGTCTCGAGCCCATTCGCGGCTGAACGCCTTGATCCGATTCTTCACGTCGTGCGCCCGCACGAAGGCATGGACGTAGCCGCCCCCCTGGGCAGCCAGATCATGGCGCCCGCGGCCGGCGTGGTAACAGCCGTGATGTGGGAAGACGGCTACGGGAACTTCCTCACCATCGATCACGGGTACGGGGTCGTGACGCGGTTCGCGCACTGTTCGAAAATCGTCGTCGTCAGAGGACAGCGGGTGAAACGCGGGCAGGTGATCGCATTGGTGGGCTCGACCGGCGAGTCCACGGGCCCGCACGTTCATTACGAGGTGTGGGTGCGCGGTAAGGCCGTTGACCCGAAGACGTTCGTGCTGCCGGAAGACGTCATTACCGACTGACCGCTGTCGCCCGCAGGTCCCCGACTAAAAACCGACTGGGTCGTTAGACCTATACCGTTATCGGGTGGAAGGCGAGGAGCGCGCCTTCGTGCTCACGCGCCAGATCCACGCGCTTGTGACGTACCCAACCACGCCGGCCAAGACGACGTCGCTCATGAAGTGCGCGCCCGCCGCCACTCGGGTCAGCCCGCAACCGATCGCCAGGCCGTACCACACGACCGACGCTTCGGGGAACAGCCGGGCCAGCGCCGCGCCGGCCGCGAAGGCGACGGCCCCCTCGCTGCTCGGCAGTCCGAGCTGGGCGCTCGAGAACGGCTGGTCGGACCACGCGCGAAAGACATGAGCGCCGCCCGTCAGGGCGGGCCGCTCGCGCCGGAAGAGGAGCTTGAGGGCTTCCGCGAGGAGGCCCGAGATGCTCACGGACATAAAGAGGACGAGCCCGCGCCGAGCGGCCTGGCCTATTGAGGCCCGCGACGGAGTTCCCCAATCCCGCAGCGTGAGCGCGAGAGCCGCGATCGCCCACGTCGGCGCGTACCCGACAACCCGCAGAAGACGAGCCCAGCCCCGATCGTAGACCGCGGGGTAGGAGCAGTGCACGTAGATCCAGTGATCGGTGAGCTGCGCGAGGACAAACGCGGCGGCTAGCGCGACAACCACGGCGGTCTCGCGGCGTGCCCGCCCCCGTGTTGCAGGCTCCTGGTGCACGGGCTACCTCCCTGCGAGCGAACTCACGCGAGTCGCCAGACGACGGGCCGCCTTACGATCCGGCGTCCGGCTCGGTGAGGTTGAGCTTCTTCCGAACAAGGGGCCGCACGAACGCCGCCGGTGGGTTGTGTCCCGTCGCGAGAGCGTAGGCGGTCTGATACATCGCCTTCGCGTCCGCCTGCCGGCCCTCGAGTTCGTACGTCATGGCGAGAAGGCAGTGGAGAAAAGGATCGTGCTCATTGCCTCGCAGTGCGATCGCCCTCGTCAATTGGGTGTCTGCGACCGGCAGGTCGTGCAGATATAGAGCCGCGTAACCCACGAGGTACGGGAAGAACCGTTCCTGCCCGGCGGCCATGGCAGAATCGCCGTCGAGAGCCCGCCGAGCGGCGGCGATTTGTCGGCGCGCCTCCACCGAGTCCCCGCGGCGGGCGGCGATGCGCCCCAAGGCGTGGGCGAGGCGATAGTCCCACAGGCTCCGAGGGTGTGTCTGCGGAGTGGGCTCGCTCGTGCCTCGTTCGTACCCTTTGTGGTACCACATCTCGGCCGCCGCTACGTCATTTGCGTCAAGGCAGACGCGCGCGGCTTCGTCGGCCAGCTCGCCTTCCTGAAAGAACGCGGTTTGCGGCTCTGCCGCCTCGCGGGTGGCCCAATACGCGATCACCAGAGTCTCGAACCTTCCGGCGGATGCGCAGTCGCCATCAAATGCGTAGGAGATGGCCATGCCCCGTTCGGCGCGTGCCTTCGCGGCGGGATCGGCCGCTGAGTCGATCAAAGCCTGCCAGATCACCCGCGCCCGGGACGTGGCACCGGCGTGATCGAGTCGCATGGCCTCCTGCTCAGGGCCCGAGGGCGATCCGGCCTGTTGGGCGGGCGCCACTGGGGCGCCGAGCCCCGTGGCGACGAGGGCGATGAACGCCGGGGAGATGCCGAATCGGAGGATCCCTGAAGTCATGACTGGGCCTGGCCTGAGTTTCGAGGGGGTCGCGGAGCACACCCTCCGCTCAACCTTTGCGTCTTCATTATGCCGGGAGCGGGGCGGCGCCCGTCGCGAACGCAATCTTGACAGCGGCGCCAGCCGGGTGCCACGTTCATCGCGCGCCGACCACGCTGGTCTGAGCAGTCTATCGGTTTCGCCCATTGTCCAATGGAGGAGTTGTGTATCCAGTCCGCCTTGCAGCGGCTGCTGCGGTGGTGATGTTAGCCGCATGCGCCGGAAAACCAGAGCCTTTCAAGCCCCAGACGCCCACACCCGAAAATGCCAGCCAGGTGGTCATCTACGACTACAAGTTCGTACCCCAGACGCTGACCGTGCCCGTGGGGACCACGGTCACGTGGGTGAACCACGACACGGCGCCGCACACCGCGACGCATCGAACCTACGGCGCCGAGGGATTTGACACGGGTGACCTTCCCTACGGCCAGGCCTATCAGCACACCTTCCATACGCCCGGGTCTTACCCCTACATCTGCATGTACCACCAGGGAATGACCGGAGTGATCGTGGTTCAGTAAGGGAAAGCCACCCGGCGTCTCATAAGGAGGCGCCGCAGAGATCGCTGGTCAGCTCTCGAGTTGCACTGCGGCCCGCCCCGTGGACGGGGAGCGAGCGGGGACTGGCGCGCGCCTACGACGCGCGGAGCGCGCTTACGATGCTCAGGCGCGCCGCCCGCACGGCGGGCAGGAACCCGCCGATCACACCCATGGCGACGGCGAACATCAGCGACTCAGCCACGATGCCCCCCGACAGCGCGAATCCGAACCCGATCTCCGAGAACGTCGTGAAGTTGACCGTCGAGACGCGCGCGAGCGTGAGGAAGGCGGCGAGCCCCACCCCTGCGGCCCCGCCGATCAGCGCGAGCGCCACCGATTCGACGAGGAAGGCGGCGAGCACGCTCCGGCGGCGGAATCCCAAGGCGCGCAGCGTTCCCAACTCGACGACCCGGTTCGCGACCGCGGCGTACATGGTGATCATCGCCCCGATCATGGCGCCGAAGCTGAAGATCGTCGTCACCACGAGCCCGAGGATCCGGATGAACGCGGCGAGGTTCTGGGACTGCTCGCGGTAGTACTGGCGCTCCCGCTTGATGTCGACGTATTGCGTACGTGGATCCGCGGCGAGGCGCGCCTTCAGCGCGTCGAACTGACCCGCGTCCCGGAGCCGTAACGTGACCGACGAGAAGACCGGCCGACCAAACGCCTGCATGAACTGATCGACGTCGCCCCAGATCTCGGAGTCAAACCCCGTACCTCCGGCGTCGAAGACCCCAACCACGGTCCACCGGTCGCCGCCGAACGTGAGCTCGGTGCCCAAGGCCACGCCCTGGAATTTCTCCGCGATGTTGCGGCCCACCACAACCTCGTGGGTCCCGAACTGGAAGAGGCGGCCCGCCGTGATCCGTGCCGCGGGACGGAGCTCGAGCCCGTGCGGCGACACGCCGCGCACGGAGACGTTCCCGACGTCGTTCGTGCCGCGGCGGGTGAGGTTGATGACGAGCATGACTTCCTTGGACAGGAGCGGCCGGCCGTCCGAGGCAGCGGCGACCTCCGGTTGGGCGTCGAGGATGTCAGCCGTTTCGCGGTCGATCTGGCTCACGAGCTCGGAGTTCGCGGCCCGGCGCAGCACGATGGCATTGTCCGGGGCTCCGGTTTCGACAAGGGTCTGCTGGAGCCCCCGGGCCAACATCAGCACCCCCGCGAAGACGAAAACCACGAGCGTGACGCCGGCGACGGTGAGCAGCGTCGTGAGCCGTCGAGCCCAGAGGCTCCGCCAGATGTAGGCAAACGGGATGTCGAACACGGATCGGTCCTAGCCGAGGGCGCGCAATCCGGCGACGATCGGCGTCTGCATGGCCCGCACCGCCGGGAGCACGGCCGCCCCGAGGCCTGCCACGATCGCGAGCGTGATCGAGAGCACGACCGTGCTCGATTCCACGCGGATGACCGGGAAGAATCCCGGCAGGGCATGGGCGAACCCGCTGACCGCTGGGTAGGTGAGCGCGAGACCGATGAGGCCCCCCGAGAGCGCCACCACCATCGCTTCGCCCATGATAAACGTGGCGATGTAGCGGCCCGAGAACCCGATCGTCTTCAGTACCGCGTACTCGCGCCGCCGCTCGCGGACGGACATGAGGATCGTGTTGGCCAGAACGAGGAGAATAATGCCAACGATCACGAGCGAAATCACCTTGAGGGAACTGATGATCGCGCTCGACATGGACACGAAGCTTTGCTGGAACTGCCGCTCGCTCTCGGTCTTCGTGGGCGCGCGCGAGTTCGCAAACATGCTGTCCACGGCCGACGCGACGCGCGGCATGTCCTCGGGGTGCGCGATGCGGAGGACGTACCACCCGGGGTCCACGGCGCGCCCGGGTTCGCGCTGACGCACCTGTTCGAACAGGTAGGGCCATTGAAAGAACATCTGCGTCTCGTCGACGGACGGATCCTTGCCGCGGTAGATGCCCCGCACGACCCATTCCCACGCGCCGGGGAAGATGTCGCCCTGCATCGAGATCACGTCGCCGAGCTTGAACCCGTGCTCGGCCGCTAGTTTCCGGCCGAGGATGCAGGCGTTGCGCTCGCGACGGAAGGTGGCCATCTCGTCGGCTGGTACGAGATAATCCGGGTAGAGGTCGAAATAGCTGTCCGGATCGACCGCGAAGCGGGGCCAGAAGTTCTTGAAGTCGTTGGGATCGCCGTACACGCCGCCGAACCAGTTGGCCCAGGATAGCCCCGTCACCCCGGGCACGCGCGCAATGTCGTCGCGGTCGGTGAGCGGCACGGGGAAGATGATCGACACGCGATGCCGGGTGATCATCCGATTCGCGGCCGACGCCTCGACGCCAGCGTTCCAGGCCGTGACGACGGTGCGGATCAGGCCGAAGGCCATCACCGCGGTCGCGATGCCGACGATCGTCAGCAGGGTGCGGAGCCGGTGCCGGAACGCGTTCCGGACGATGATCTTGAGCACCCTCACCGGAGCTCGCCCTTCTCGAGGTGGCGCACGGTGTGCGCCCGCTCCGCGGCATGGGGGTCGTGGGTCACCATCACGATCGTCTTCTTGAACTCGCGGTTCAGCCGGTCGAGCAGGGTCAGCACCTCGTCCGCGGAGGTGCGGTCGAGGTCGCCGGTGGGCTCGTCGGCGACGAGAATCGTCGGATCCGGCGCGATGGCGCGCGCGATCGCGACGCGCTGCTCCTGCCCGCCCGAGAGCTGGCGGGGATAGTGGTGCAGGCGATCCGCGAGCCCCACAAGGCTCAAGGCCGCCTCGACGTGCTGCTTGCGCTCCGCCTTGGACAAGCGCACCAAGAGGAGCGGCAGCTCGACGTTCTCGTAGGCGGTGAGCACGGGCAGGAGGTTGTAGAACTGAAACACGAAGCCGATATGGCGAGCCCGCCACTTGGCGAGCTCCGACTCGCCCAATCGCGCCACGTCGGTGCCGCCGACGATCACCGCACCGGCGGTCGGACGGTCGATCCCCGCGATCAAGTTGAGCAGCGTCGTCTTCCCCGAGCCCGACGGCCCCATGAGCGCGAGGAACTCTCCCTCCGGCACGTCGAGTGTGATGTTCTGCAGAACGGGAATGGACAGGCTGTCGCGCCGATAGGCCTTGGAGACACCGCGGACTTGGATGATGGCGTCGGTCATATGGGCGTCCCTATCGGAGTTTGACTTTCACGCCACTCTGCAGGCGGTCGTCCACGCTGTCGATCACGAGAACCCCGGGGGCGAGGCCCTGCGTGATCACGACGCCGGCGCCCACATGCCGGCCTTCGGTCACCGGTCGCTCGAACGCCCGGCCTTCCTCCGCCACGTATACGACCGAACGGCCGCCCCGCTCGGCGATCGCGGTTGCGGGGACGGTCAGGAGCGACGCGGTATCGGCGACCGCCGCCGAGTGCGCGGCTAGAAAGTGCACCTTCGCGCTCATCTCGGGAAGCACGCGTGCGTCGTAGGAGCGGAACGCGACCTTGACGAGCACGGTCGCCTTGGTTCGATCGGCGGTGGGAACGATCTTCGCAACGTAGGCCGGGTAGCGGACGTCCGGGTAGGCGTCGAGGACGATCTCGCACGGCTGGTTCGGCGTGACGCCCTCGAGGTTCGACTCCGCGACGTCGGCCTCGACCTGCAGCGACCGCAGGTCGGCGATCGTCACCACGGCGGCCTTGGAGAACGCGCTGGCCGCGAGCGGCGCTACGACTTCGCCCACGTCGGCGTCCTTGGTGAGCACGGTGCCATCGAAGGGCGCCCGAATCACGGTGTTTTCGAGCGCCACCTCCGCCCCCTCGACCTCGGCCTTCGCCACATCGATGGCGCTCACGACCTGGGCGTAGTGTGCCTCCGCCGAATCGAGCCCAGCCGGCGTGGCGAAATCGCTGTCGCGCAAGGCGCGCACCCGGGCCAGGGACTGTTCGGCGTTGTGGCGATCCGCCTCGCTCAGGGCGAGGTTCGCCTGGGCCTGGGCCAGTTGGGCGCGCACATCCGAGTCCTCGAGCCGGGCGATGATCTCGCCCGCCGTCACCCGGTCGCCCTCGACCACGCCCAGATAAACGAGCCGCCCCGTGCCTTTCGACGCGACCGCCGCCTTCCGCTGGGCCACGACATAGCCGCTCGCAACCAGAACGGCGGCGGACTGCGGCGATACGAGCGTCGCCGGGACCACCCGAACCTCCACGCTCGACCCGAGAACGCCGCGCGCTACCACGACCCCCGCGATGAGGGCGACGGCCAGGCCCCCGGCGATCACGGCCGCCCAGCGCCATCGCCCCGCACCCCTCGACGGCGGGTCGTGCCGGTTGATCCGGAGCGCGGAGAGATCAGCGCTGCTCGTATCCATGGTCGAGGCGTGAGGCGAATCCCCGAATTCGGGGAGCCCTAACCTCCCGCCTTCAAGAGCTTGAGGAGATCAAGGAGCCCTTTGTCCGCCGCGAGGCCAATGGGGCTCTTCCCCTCGTCGTTTTGCTGTCTGGGATCGGCGCCGTGTCGCAGGAGCAGGCGGACGAGCTCGGCGTTGCTTCGGTTCACCGCCTCGTGGAGCGGCGCCATCCCCTTTTGCTGCTTCGCGTTCACGGGGGCTCCTGCCTCGACGAGCAGCCGCACCACGTCGACGCTGCCGCTCGCCACCCCTGCGTGCAGAGCCTGAATGCCCATCGGATTGCGCGCGGCGAGCGTGATGTCAGCGCCCCGCGCGAGGAGGAGGCCCACCGTGTCCGCGTGCCCGAAGAACGCGGCGAGCCCAAGAGGAAAGAACCCATCCTGGGAGTAGCTGTTGAGCAGCGAAGGATCCCGGTCCAAGAGCTCCGCGACCCGGCTCGATCGGCCGACGGACGCCGCGTCGAAGATGTCGAGCTCGGGGTCGGCGGCGAGGATCATGTTGACGAGCTCGCCGCGATGATGATACTGCGCGATGAGCACGGGCGAGTGCCCGCGTTCGTTCCGCGCGCTGGCGAGCGCCGGGTTCTGGGTGAGCAACGCGGCCAGCCTAGTGCCGTCACCCGAGCGGATGGCGTCGAAGACGTCTTGCCCAACGCCCACGCGGTTCTCCAGGGTTACCGGGCTGCGGCCCGGAGCTCGATCAGGGTGATTTCCGACGGGGCCCACAGTCGCAACGGCGGACCCCAGTAGCCCGTGCCTCGGGAGACGTACAACCACATGCGTTCGAGTCGGTGGAGGCCGGCGACGAACGGCTGAAACATCCGCACGAGCAAATTAAACGGGAAGTACTGCCCGCCGTGGGTGTGCCCCGACAGCTGCAGGTCAAAGCCAGCGGCGCGGGCGGCGAAGGCGCTCCGCGGCTGGTGTGCGAGGAGCACCTTCACGTCGCTCGGCGGCGCGCCGGCCAAGGCCGCTGCCGGGTCGGACGCCTGCCCAGGCACCCGAGGACTCGCGCTCGCATCCGTGACCCCGGCGACGAGCAGCCGGCCCGTGCCGCGATGCAGCACCCGGTGGGCATTGGTGAGCACGTCGAATCCGAGCCTTTCGAGCTCGGCCACCCACCCGCGCGGGTCCCAGTAGTAGTCATGGTTACCGCTCACGAAGAACTTGCCGTAGCGCGCTTGGAGCTCGCCGAGCGGCGCAACGGCGTGTCGCAGTGTGGGCACTGTCCCGTCGGCCAAGTCGCCCGTGAGCGCCACAATGTCCGCGTCGAGCGCGTTCGCCCGCTCGACCACCGCCTCCACAAACCGTCGGCCGATCGTCGGGCCGACGTGGAGGTCGCTCAGTTGCAGAATCCGGAACCCCTCGAGATCCTCGGGCAACCCGACGATCGGCACCGGCACCTGGACCACGCGCGGGCGCCTCGCCCCCCACACGCCGAGCGCAGTGAGGGCCACGGCGGTGACGACGATGCCCGCCGACAGGTTGGCCCCACCCACGCCCCACGTCCGCACCCGCAGCAGATCGGTGGCCGCGACGAGGACGATGAGGAGCGACGACAGGCCCAGCGCGGTGAACCCAACCCACTGGACCGCCCCGGCCCAAGGCCCGCGGCCGGCGCGCATGGTCGCGAACGCGGCGAATGGGGCGGCAGCCAGGGCGGCGAGGAGGAGCCACAGGATCCCGTCCGCGGCGGGGCCCATCCCCGTCTCGCCGAGTAGGCGAAGCCCCACGTACGCATGCAGCAGGACCCATACTCCACCGATGACCACGAGTGCCCGCCTCACGGTCAGTCCGCGGGCAACGTGGCCGGCGTGTCGGGAGCGCCGGTCCAACGCCGAACGACCCTGGCCACGAACCCGCCAACCTCGTCCAAGTGCGTGTAGGCCACCGGAACGACGCTAAGCGTGAGGAGCGTCGACGTAATCAGGCCTCCAATTACAGCATGCGCCATCGGCGCCCGGCATTCCGACCCCACCCCGAGTGCAAGCGCGGTGGGGAGCACCTCGAAGATCATCGCTGCGCCCGACGGATCACGATCCTGCGGTATGCCTCCGGGGCTAACCCGCGCTGATCAGAGTGATCACCCGTTGCGCGCCGCGTCCCATCGCGCGCCAAGCGTACCGCCATTCCTGCACTTACCCACGATCCCTTGATCGGGCGCTTCATGTCAGAAAAAGATGGCCTCGCGGATCGTGAGGGCCCAGGGACCGCTGCCTTCGAAGCCGGCACCGAACCGCCAGCCGAAGTCGATTTCCTCGACCGAGCCCTCGACCGCGCGCGTCGGCCCGAGGCGCAGCGCGAGCCCCACGTCGCCACCCGTGCGGGACGGCTCGTTCGAATACCACGCACCGCCCCAGTCGTAGAACGGCGCGAGGCCGACGCCCAGCAAGTCCATGACCTCTTCGTTCACGAGGATCCGGTCTTCCACGGCGAACCAGGCCATCCGCGTGCCCGTGAAGGCGTGGGCGGGAAACAGTCTCGGTCCGTTGTCGTAGGCCCACGTGTCGAACTGGGCACCGGGCTTGGGGTTGCGGAGTTCCCCACCTTCGTAATGAATAACGATCGACTGGCGCGCGAAGTTCTGGCTACCGAGCGTCACGGCCCCCGTCACACGGGTCGAATCAAACCCCGAGCCCGTATACACCCCGTTCGATTGCCCCCGGATGACGATGAAGCCGAAGGGCCAACTGATGCTCGTTTGGCCCGACAGCTCGGCGCCGATGCCGGCCTGACCGGGTCCGTACCCCCACGCGCGCGGCGCGGCCCAGAGGCCGAACCGCAGCGTCTGCGACAAGTCTTCGTCCTCCCGCCGCGCGAACGTGTTGAAGTGTTCGAGGATGACGAACCGGCTGCTCCCAATCTCAAAGCCCGCGCCCACGGTGCCGAACGTCGAATAGGGCACGACGGTCGTCGATTCGGGGACGAAATCCTCGCGGCGCCACGCGGCCGCACCCCACAACCTGAGATAGCCGTGCGACGTGGCATGGAGCGCGAACCCGCCTCCAACACTGAAGCGAAGCGCGTGGCGCTCCGTGCTGTCCTGGAACTGACCGTCTCGGAACTCGAGCACGCGCGCGGTCGTCGCTTCTCCGCTCGTCCCGATCGCCCGCTGGGCCGCGGTCTCGTAGAACGGCAGGGAGAGCGTCCACGACCCCGAGCGCCCATCGGAGAGGTCCTGGTAGAGGGCTGCGAGCCGGGGCCGCCGCCACAGAAAGTGCGGGTTCTGATAAAGGAACGACCAGGCCGAGCGGTCCGGGGTCTTGGAGTACAGCGCGGTCAGCGCCGTCGCGGTGCCGATCAGGTTGTCCTCGATCATGCCAACGACCCAGGAGACGTCGCCGCCGGAGGATGCCCAGTTGAACTGCGGCTTGGTGCTCCAGCCATCCGCGGTCTCAACGCGCAGGGCGAGCCGGTCGCCCAGCCGCTCGGTGTCGATTTCTACCTGGCGGAAGACGTTCAACGCGCGCAGCGCCCGTTCGCTTTCGACTACGCGTGCCGAGTCGTAGGGGTCGCCCTGGTTGAGCAGCAGCGATCGGCGGATGACGGAGGTCCGGGTCCGGATGTGAATCGCGTCGGCGAAGCGAGCCATGAAGCCCAACTGGAGCTCCTGGTTCTCGTCGAAGATATTGTGATTGACGACCACGATCGTATCGATGATCGGCGCAGCGGGCTTGGCCGTCTGGGCCCCAGCCCGGCCGGCGCCGAGCGACGCCGCGAGCCACAACGCGGCTCGCAAGCGTGCGCGCCTACTTGAGGGCATCAAAGCGCTGGTGCAGGGCGTAAGTGACGTGGCGGTCGGACGCGTTCCACTCAGAAAGGTAAACCGCGGCATCGATTCGGCCGGTGAGCTGCCGCATCCCCCGCGTGACCAAAAGGAACGTCCCGCGGACGGAGTCGGAGCGGAGCGGCGGACAGAGACACGTGAGGGTGGCGTAGGCGGGAACCGTCGCCGAGGCGGAGCCCATGGTGTATGACACGCCCGGCCGGAGCGTCCGCAAGGCCCTGAGGTCGAGCCCGAGCGTGACTGCGGACGCCGCGCCGAGCCCGCCAATCGGGTGGAATTCATAGCGGAGCAGCGCCACGTCGCTGCCCGCGGCGGCGGTGTCGATGCTCAAGCGCTCAATGGTGAAGGAGGAGTCCTCGCCCCGAGCGAGACGCGCGTGCCACTCCCAGCGCCCCAGGGTTTGAATCGCCGTGGTGTCCCCGCGGCGTGACGCGCCCGCACACGCCGTCAAGGCCGCCAGAGCTCCGCACAGACCCGCGCGACTGCCGCGCGTCAGCCCTGGAGCGCCTCCACGAAATGCCAGAGCTCGACTGCTGAAAACTCGCCGAAGCGCTCCTGCACGTCCTGCTCGGAGGATTCCAGAAAAATCCACGACGTCACCCGGTGGCCCTCGGCCCTCACGAAATGCATGCGCCCGCGAACGGCTGAGAGCTCCGTATCGGGGCGCGTCTCGACAAAGACGTCCCAGCGCTGGTCGCCGCGCCGGAGCTCACCCATGTGCTTGGCGTGCTCCCGCCCGGGGAACGGAGCGGTCACGCGACGAGCATTCGCGGCACGGGGCCCCCGCCGGCAATGGCAGGTAGGGTTGTCACGAGCGACTACACTACGCTGCCCGCGGCGTTCCTGCCAGTTAGATTCTGCGCACCCATGACGACAGCCGGCGCCGCGCTTCCGCTTGCATCCGCGCTCGCGCGCGGCACTCCGTGACGACGGCCGCTATTCACCTCGCCCACAGCCCCGACGCGGACGACGCGTTCATGTTCTGGCCGCTGGCGGCCGGTCGCGTGCCGACCGGGACGCGACGCTATGTCCACGAGCTCGCGGACATCGAGACCCTGAACCGGCGCGCGCTCCAAGGGGAGCTCGAAGTGACCGCCGTCTCGCTGCACGCCTACGCGCATCTCGCCCGGCACTACGCGCTGCTCGCCCACGGTGCGAGCGTGGGGGACCGCTACGGCCCCCGTATCGTGGCGCGCACCGTGCGCCCGCGGGACCCGCGGGCCGCGCTCGCGGGCCGCTTGGTCGCGGTGCCGGGCGAGCTCACGACCGCCTTTCTCACGCTCCGGCTCTACCAACCGGACGCCCGGCACGTGGTGGTTCGATTCGACGAAATCGAGGACTACGTCCTCGGCGGACAGGCGGATGCCGGACTGCTGATCCACGAGGGCCAGCTCACCCACGACGATCGCGACCTCCACCTCTGGGTCGACATGGGCGAGTGGTGGCACGAGGAGACGGGGCTGCCGCTGCCGCTCGGGGGCAACGTCGTACGGCGGGATCTCGGGGACGCCCTCACGCGGGACATCGCCCGCGACCTGAAGGCGAGCATCGAATACGCCCTGGCGCACCGCCAGGAGGCGCTCGCGCACGCGGGACAGTTCAGCCGCCGCCTGGACGCGGCGCGCACGGACCGATTTGTCGGGATGTACGTCAACGCCTTTACGGTGGATTTCGGGCCCCTGGGGCGCCGGGCGGTGGTCGAACTCCTCCGTCGCGGGGCCGAAGCCGGGATGCTTCCTGCCTGTCACGACCTCACGTTTGTGAGCGCGGACGCCTGACGTGCTGGCGCGGCGCAGGAGGCCACACCATCTTTGGCGCAGCCCGCTCTGCGTCCCAGGAGCTCTCGGTGGCTGACTTCCAGGATTCGGTCTCGGTCCTCGTCGTAGACGACGAAGAGCCGATCCGGAACGCGCTCAAAAAGTTTCTCGCCCAGCAGAAGTTCACCGCGTACGCGGCCGCGTCGGGTGACGAGGCGCTCACCGCGCTACGCCAACACAAGATCGCGCTGATGCTGTGCGACATCCGAATGCCCGGCACGAGCGGGATCGACCTCGTCCCGCAGGCGATCGAGATCGAACCCGACCTGGCGATCCTCATGCTCACGGCTGTGAACGACGCCACGAGCGCCGCCCTCTGCATGCAGCGGGGGGCAATGGACTATCTCACGAAGCCGATCGAGCTCGCGGACTTGGGCCGCGCCGTGCAGCGCGCCCTCAAGCGCCGGGAGATGGCCCTCGAAAACCGGGAGTTGAACCGCTGGTTGAAAGAGGAAGTCACGACGCGGTCGGCCGAGCTGCACCGGGAGCGGCAAAAGCTGGAACGCATCTCCATCGCGACGCTCGAGGCCCTGGTCAACGCGCTGGAAGCAAAGGACCCCTACATGCGGGGCCACTCGGCCCGCGTCGCTGACCTCGCCGCCACGATCGCGGCCGAGCTCGGGCTTTCCGATGAGGACATCGAACAGATCCGCGTGGGCGGCCGTCTCCACGACGTGGGCAAGATCGGCACGCGCGAATCGGTGCTCAACAAACAGGGTCGCCTGACGCCTGAAGAGTTCGAGCACGTGAAGCAGCACGTGCTCATCGGCTCACAGATCCTCGCTCCACTGCCCCACCTCGAGCACTGCATCGCCATGGTGCGGCACCATCATGAGCGCTGGGACGGGACGGGGTATCCGGACGGCCTCCGCGGCGAGGAGATCCCGGTCGGCGCGCGCGTCATCGGGGCCGTGGAAGTCTACGACGCGCTATGCACGTCTCGGCCCTACCAGGAAAAGATGACACCCGAGGACGCGGTCGCCCACATGGCCGAGCTCTCGGGGTCCGTGCTCGATCCCAAGGTCTACGAAGCCGTGGCGGCCGTGGTCGGCCGCCGTCGCACGCTTGTGTTCCTCGACGAAGGCGGGAGCCAGGGAGAGTAACCCGAGTGCGGGTCGCCGTCACCGGCGCCACCGGGTTCGTCGGTCGTCACACGGTCGAGCTCCTGCTCGGCCGGGGGCACAGCGTGCGGTTCCTGGCCCGCGGTCCCAGTCCTACCGCCACCCTCCTGGAACAGCGCGGGGCCGTGCCGGTCTCAGGGCACCTCGCGGATGCGAGTGCCCTGCGCCGCCTCGTCGCCGACACCGACTCTCTCGTCCATCTCGTCGGCATCATCGTCGAACGCGGGGCCGCGACCTTTGCCGCGGTTCACGTGGAGGGCACCCGGCAGGTCCTCGGCGCCGCGCGCGCCGTGGGTATCCGCCACCTCGTTCACATGAGCGCGCTCGGCGCCCGTGCCGACCCGTCAGCTGCGCTCTATCACCGGACGAAGTGGGAGGCGGAGGCCCTGGTCCAGGCCTCGGGGCTCAAGGCCGCCGTCCTGCGCCCATCGCTCATCAACGGCCCGGAGAACGTCCCGGTCCAGACGCTGGCGCGCCTGCACCGCTTGCTCCCGGTGGTCCCGGTCTTCGGGCGTGCGGACTTCCCGCTGCAGCCGGTTTGGATTGAGGATGTGGCGCTCGTCGTGGCGCTGGCGGTGGAGCGGGAAGCGGCGGGGACCTTCGAGCTCGGCGGCCCGGAGGTCGTCACGTTCGCAGACTTCGTTCGGGCGATCGGCCGGGCGGTGGGGCACCCGCGCCCCCTCGTGCACGTTCCACTCGCCATGGTGCAGACCGCCGTGCGCTTCCTCGATCCACTCGGGCCCTGGGCGCCGATCACGAGCAGTCAGTTGCAGATGTTGACAGAAGGCACGGCCACGCCCGCCAACGCCATCACGCGGGTCTTTGGAGTCACACCGCTTTCCTTCGGGGAGGGATTGGCTCGCGTGTTCCAAAAAGACCAAACCCGGGGCTGAATGCTCCCCGGGTTTGGCGGTCGGGCGAAGTGGCCGTCACACTTCGGCCGCGACCCTTGTCTGCCGTCACCTACCCTACGGTCCATCCCCTCGGGACGTTGGCGCGCGATTTCGAATGGAACGGCGCGTGTCGAAGACCTGTAATCCCGCCTGTTTGTCCTCGCCCCGACCGTTCGGGCGTCGAAAATCGAGCGACGCCATCAGGTCGCGAGACGTGCCACCAAGAAACGCGGGCAGACCCGAGCGACATTGCTAAAGACGAGCGAGGGCCCCGTTCGTTAGTCCCCTAGGCCCCCGCGGCCCGGCCCGTCCTGTGGCGCGAAAGGCCCATTTCCTAGCAGGATTGCGCTCTAACGCAGCAGTCCGGAAAGCGGTATGTTGTGTCCCCAAAGCAGGTTGGCGCGTGGCATGCCGAATGCTGTTGTACTGGGCGTTCGGGACTCGCACCTAACGGAGCTTGTGATGCTGGAAGCCGTCGGTATGGACTTTCATGCCCTCCCCCACGCCGTGTTCCTTCATCGAGCGGCTGATCGGGGCAGCGCGGCGGCGGAGCGGGCGCAGGCGCGGTTGGCCCAAGGGGCCTTCCTCGTGCTTCGCCTCATCGACCTGTTGGGGCCCGACCACGAGCCTCGCGACCCCGAGGTCTTCAGGTACCAGTGGGGCGCGACGGAGCGGTTCTGCCGGGACCTAGCCGCTGGATCGACGGAGGGTTCCCACATCCACGGCCTCGCGACGAGCGCGAAGGACGCCGCGCGGCAGGGGACGCTAAGTCTGTTGACGCCCGGTTTGTTTGCCTACGCGTACTTCCTCGAAGATTCGTTACGACTCGAAGAATCGCTCGACGTCCTGTCCACGCTCCAAGCTCTGAAGGCAGCCCAGGCGAGCCACGCCGACCGTGTTGCGTTGCTGCTGCGCTCTGCGCGGGTGAATCGTAAACTCAACCGCTTCGATGACGCGGAAAAGATCTACGCCACGGCGGGCGAAGCCGCCCGCGCGGCTGGAGATCGCAATGCGGAGCTCTTGAGTCAGATCGGAGCGGCGAGCACGCTCCGCGCCCGCGGCAATCTCCCAGAGGCCGAGCGACGCCTAACCGAGATCCTCAGCGAAGCGAGGTTGGCAGGCGCCCGCGATGTGGAAGCGCGCGCGGAGCACGATCTCGCCGTAGTGCTGCAACACCGAGGGTCACCCGATAAGGCGCTCATCCATGCTTGGCGCGCGTTCGAGCTTTACGAAGAGGAACGATTCCGCATGCGGGCGCTGAACGACGTGGGGATCATGCTCCTCACGCTCGGAGACGCCGTCGGAGCCGAGCGCGCGCTGACCGCGGTCCTTCGTCGCGCACCGTTGCGAGAGATCATGCTGGACGCCACGATCGAACTCATGCACTGTGCTTCGTTCCAGCGCGACCGAATGGGATTCGAGCGCCACCGGAACCGGTGCGAAGAACTGAAGGCGGGGATGCCCCCCAATATCCTGGCCGACTATTGGCTCAAGGCCGGAATCGGGGATGCGCGGTTTGGCAACTTCCGTCGGGCGGGAACGTCGCTTGGCCACGCTTTGCGGATAGCGAACGAAGTCGGCCTGCACGCCGCAGCGTTCAAGATTGAGCGCATCAGGAATGGCCTGTCCGCCTGCGAACAGGCGGTGATGGACGACGTCAACGAACCTCATTCGGAGCTCGTCATCGACAGCGAGGACGTCCGGACCGTATCCGCTTCCGTTGCAGAGTTGGCGGCGGAGTCTGCCTAGGCGATCACACACCGACGGGGGATCGTCACCGATCCCCCGTCGGGAACAGAGCGTCGCCCAAGCTCAGCACCGGGCGACGGACTACGAGGGGTCAGCAGGTGTCGCTGCCAGCGGTGTCGCAGGCGCTGATATGCGGACCAGCCTGAACTTGCGGACTGGTGGGGTTGCTGGCGCACGCGGCGGCGCCGAACGCGAACGATGCAACCAACAGAACGACGAGGGCACGGACCCGACGGGACATAGAGCCTCCTGAAGGGACGGGTGAAGGGACGAACGCTGCTAGCCCAAGTGTGCGGGCAGAAGCGACCGTTGCGAAGGATGTTTTTGCGGCATCGAGGGGTGCTTTTGCGGCAAACACGGCACTTTGGGCGATACGATGCTCATTTTGGCGGCGGTTCCTGACATTCAGTTGCACAAGCTGCAGCGCGCGGCGGCCCCGCGTTTTACGCTCGCCCGCGCCTCAACTTGGGGCGAGGCCTTGGCGGTTATCCGCAGCCGACCCGTCGAACTCGCTGTGGTCGACCCGCTCCTCGCCGGGGCCGCGACCGTCCAGGAGATCGAGCGCTTGCGCGTACTCTTCCCGTCTTTGCCTCTGATCCTCTACACCAGCCTGTCCCCGGCAACCGCGTCGGTGCTGCTCGCGCTCGGCGAGCGCGGGATCCGGCACGTGGTCTTCGCCCGTTACGACGACCACCCGCTCCGATTGCAGGAAGTCTTGACGCAGGAAGAGGCCCGCGCGGCGTCTCGACTCCTCCTCGAGCGCCTGGCGGACGCGCTCGCTCCCCTGCCCAAGGAGTTGCGCTGGGTGCTCGAGGAATCCCTGCGGGCTCCGGAATCCGTTCAGACCGTGGGACAGGTAGCCGCTCGCGCTCGCGTCGACCGGCGCACGTGCGAGCGCTGGTTTACGCGGGTCGGACTTCCGAGCCCGCGCCACGTCCTCGCGGCTGCCCGGGTGCTGTATGCGCACCGGCTGCTGCAAGACCCGGGGTTCACGGTGGAGGATGTCGCCGAGCGGTTGGGTTACGCGCAGGTGAAGACGCTGCAGCAGCACGCGCGCACCTACCTCGGCTTGACGGCGGGCGAGATGCGTCTGTCGCTCACGCCCGAGCAGGCGCTCAGCCGCGTGGTGCAGCGGTTCTTCGGGTCCGAGCTCCTTCGCGCCTCGGCCGCTTCGTGAGCGCAGTCGACCGAGTCGTACTCGTCGTCGACGACGAGGCGCCGCTCCGCCGCGTCCTCGAGCGGTGCCTGCGACGCTCCGGCTACCGGGTGCTGAGCACGGGCAGCGGCGAGGATGCGTATTCTTTGCTCGACGCAGAGCACGTGGACGCGGCGCTACTCGACATTCGCCTCCCCACGATGTCGGGGCTCGAACTGTACGTCGCGCTCGCCCACCGCTGGCCGGGGCTCGAAGGGCGAATGGCTATCATGACGGGAGACGCGGAAGCCCAGGAAGTCCGGGCATGGCTCGCGGAACACCAGTGCACGGTGCTGCGGAAGCCGTTTAACCTGACGGAGATCGAGGCTTGGCTCGGCGGCCTGTGGGAAATCCGGGAGCAGGAAACGAGTAACGGTTGACCGTATGACCGGTGCTGCGCAGCACGACCCGCTGCACGTCCTCCGCGAGTACCGGAGTCTAGCCCCCTGGAACCTGCGTGATCTCGCCGCGCTCGTCGGCGCGATGCTCGAAGCGTCGGCGATCACACCCATCAATGCCGCGGCGCGCGCCCAGCCGAGCGAGCGTACCGTGCGCTTCTACGTCACCCGCGGGCTCGTGAGCCCGCCCGAGGGCCGGGGCACCGCCGCCACCTACTCCTACCGCCATCTGCTCCAGTTGCTGTGCATCAAGCTGCGGCAGATGGAAGGCGGCACGCTCGCGCAGATCACGAAGGAAATGCAGGATCAAACAGGCGACGTGCTCGAGCGGCGCGCCGCGCAGACGCTCGGCGCGTCGCTCCCGTTGCCTGACCGACTGCCGCTCCGCAGCCCGGGTGGTCCGCCCCGAGGCCGCTCCGGCCGCGCCCTGACCGCCTGGCTCGCGCGCGACGCCGGGCGAGACGCGGCGGAACCCACCACCTGGCGGCGCATCCCGCTCGGCCGGGGCATCGAGCTCCACGTCGACGCCGCCCACCCGCTCGCCCGGATCGGCCCGGGTGACGCCGTGGTCGCGGATGCCGTGCGGCAAACGATTTCGCGGATCCTCCCGCAGACAACCGGGTAGAGTCGCAGCCCGGGCACATCCTCACCGCACTACACAGGAGGCGCGATGTCTTGGATCCTGCTCATCGTGATCGCAGGGGCGGCGCTCTGGCTCGTCGGCGCCTATAACGGGCTCATCTCGCTCAAGAATCAGACGCTGAATGCGTTCAAACAGATCGACGTCCAGCTGAAGCGGCGCCACGACCTCATCCCGAACCTCGTCAGCGCGGTCCGGGGCGCGATGGATTTCGAGAAAGGCACGCTCGAGGCGGTGATCCAGGCGCGGAACCAGGCGGTCAAGGTGAACGCCGCCGGACCGGATGCGGTGAAGGAGATCAGCCAGGCCGAGAACGCGCTCTCCGGGGCCCTGTCGCGCCTGCTCGTCGTGGTCGAGCAGTATCCGCAGCTCAAGGCGACGGGCAACGTCGCGCAGCTTCAGGAGGAGCTCACGACGACCGAAAATAAGGTCGCGTTCGCGCGACAACTCTACAACGACACGGCCACCGCCTACAACACCAAACAGCAGCAATTTCCGACCTCGCTCCTCGCCGGTCTCGCGAAGGCCGCGCCCGCGGACTTGTGGGAGATCGAGGACCAGGCCGAACGGGCCGTGCCGCAAGTCGATCTGTCCCCGAAGCCCAAGGCATGAGCGAGGCGGCCGCCGGCAATCTGTTCGAGCAGCAACGCCTGAACCGGCGACGCACGGGGTGGCTCATCGCGGCCTTCGTGGCCTTTTTCGCCTGGCTCGGGTTCGGGGGCGATTACATCTACGCGCTCTCGACCGCGCACGCGCCGCCCGCAGCCCAGCACCACGTGTGGTGGTTCGGGATCGTGATGCTCGGGGTGGGGGCAGTCGTGGCTGCGTACGCCTACCGCACGGGACCCGAAAAAGTGCTGTGGGCGACCGACGCCACGGAGCTCGTCGACCCGACGGATGCACGGGAGCGGCAGCTCGTCGACGTGGTGGAGGAGATGGCGATCGCCGCCGGGATCGCGCGGCCGCGGATCTGGCTCGTGCCGGACGCGGACCCGAACGCCTTTGCCACGGGTACCGATCCCACCGACGCGCACATCGCCGTCACCCAGGGGCTCCTCGACCTCTGCAGCCGCGACGAGCTGCAAGCGGTGGTCGCGCACGAACTCGGCCACGTGAAGAATCTCGACGTGCGGCTCATGACGACCCTCGCGGCGTTGGTCGGCGCGATCGTCCTGGTGCGCGACGGCACGAGCCGGATGTTCTGGGGGAGTGGCCGCCGCGTGAGCAGCGGTCGCGACGAGCGCAAGAACGACGTGGGCCCACTCGTGGCCGTGCTCATCGCCCTGTGGATCCTGTCCTGGATCCTCGCGCCCATCGTCACCCAGCTCCTGGCGCTCGCCGTGAGCCGCCGGCGCGAGTACCTCGCCGATGCCATGGGCGCGCAGTTCACGCGCAACCCGCTCGCGCTCGCGAGCGCGCTCCAAAAGATCGATGCGGCGAGCCTACCCACCACGCACATCAAAGGCGGTGCGGCCCACATGTGCATTGCCGACCCGCTCGGCCGGCGGCTCACGGAGCACGAGGGGGTGTTCGCCGACGCGCTGGCCACGCATCCGCCGATGGCCAAACGCATCGCGATCTTGCAGGGGATGGGCTACGTGCAGTTGAAAGACGAGAAGAATCCCGTTTCCTGACGGGCCACGGATCGAACGAGGGTGGGGAAAGCCAAAGCCCCCGGGACGGCGCGATAGGCCGCCCGGGGGCTCTGCATACCGGCTACCCGGAGCCGGGGGATTGCTCCCACCGTTCTTCATCCTGCCACCGCCGGTTGACTGATCCGTCGCTCGGTAGGGTGAACAGGAGCTCCGGCTTCCATCCCCAAGCAGCCTGGCCGGGCCGCAAGGTTCGCCAGTATGGGTGCTACGGGTCAGATCGGGTCGCGGACCGACCTTCCGCACTGCACGCCGAGGCACCACGTCGGCGTGGAAGAGGCACGCGACTGGCCCCTTCTATCCAAGCCGGAGAGCTGCTCCCGGATCGCCGGCCGCCTGAGCCCTTGTTTGCATCGGCGGCCTCCCCGGAATTTCCGCTCGGACTCGCCTTGAAGGCGTGGTTGGCACTCGGAGGTCCCAACCCTTCCCCGCAAAGCGCGTGGGGTCAATATAGGGTTCGGGGAAAAGCGCGCAAGTGCCGATGTTTCTTCGGGTTAGCTCACTTCGATGTGCATCCCGTGTGGACTCTAAACCCCGCGTCACCTATGCCTTGCGTCAGCCGTCCACACGATGTGGACTTGTTGATCCACAACCCCACAATCCCGTCAACGCGGATTCAGCCTTCGAGACCGACCTCGTGATACGGGTACGGCTCGTCGGGGTGGGGGGGCAGGAACAAGTACCCGGCGCCCGCGGCGGAGAACCAGCCCGCGAGCAACTGCGTCGACGGACTCTCCAGCGGCTCGCTGAAGAGCGCGCGCAGCCAGCGCCGGATGTGGCGCAGGTCGGGCGCGCGACGGCCGAGCATCGCGATGACCGCGCTCCGTCCGTGCGTGGCGCGCAGGAAGTGCGCGACCGCGTGCGCGCGCTCCGCGAAGACGTACGCTCGCACGCCGGGCTGATCATACAGGAGCGTGCCTTCGTACGGATCGGCCGGCGGTGCGTCCATGCGCGGGCCGAAGTAGATATAGACGCGCTGATCGTCCTCGCGTCGCTCAACCACGGTGGCGGCCGCGTCCGACCCGAGACGGGCGGCGTGCATGAGATCGTCGTCCGTGAGAATGCCCACGGCGGCGGTCCACTCCAGGGCCGCGAGCCCCTGATCGAGCGGGCACCCGACGCTGTCATCGTAGGCGAGGAGCCTCGGCGCTTCGCCCGCGCGCAAAAAGAAGTGCGCGAGGGCGTCCGCGCGATCTTCGAACGTGCGGGTCTGGCGCGAGGTTGCGGGGACGGTCATTGTCGGATTATAACGCGGGGCGGAACTCGCTGACAGAGGAGCGGCCGATGCGGAGCGTGGTGTTAGCGTTGGCGCTGTTCGCCGCTGCGGCGGCTGCGCAACAACCGACCACGGCCGCGCATCCCGATTCCGCGCGCGCCGAGTCGTCCCTCGCACCGACGGCCGGGCCGTCTCTGCCGCCCGTCGCCTCGCCCACGCCGGCTGCCCCCATGCTGCCGCCAGCCATTCCCGCTGCAGGCGCTGCGGGCGCCCCGCAATCTCCCGCGCCGCTCCCGCCTCAGCCCACTCCCGCGCAACTGCGCTTTCAGCAGGGGCTGCGCACGGTGGGCCGCGGCGTCGCCCAGCTGCGAGATGGGCTCACGCGCGTCGAGAACACCGGACACGATTCCGTCCGCGTCACGCAGGCCAAGCGGCGGTTGGGTGGCCTCTGCGGGACGGCGCGGTTGTTCCTGCAGAGCGGCCGTGGCCGGCTGGACCGCGGCGCTTACGAGGACTCACCCAGGCTTTGGGCCGAGCTCCTCATCGCTCAGATCGACACCCTGCTTCGCATCGCGCCCGTCTGCGAGACGAACGCCACACGCGACCCTGGGAGCGTGGCCGCAGCCCTGGAAGTCGGCCTTATGGAGTACGACACGGCCCTGCGGGACTTCCGCCTCGCCCTCTCGACCCCTCCGCCCGACCCGCCCGCGCCACCGCCGAAGTAGAGCGAATGGAACTGTCGCGTTACTAGCTGCATAGTGTCGCCATGTCGTGGCGGCGATCGGCGGACAGTCCCGCCCGCGCAACCGCCGGACGGGTGACCGTTTAGGCGCCGTGACTCTATTGACAGCCCACTTGCGGCGTTCTACTTTAGCCGCGGTTCAAGCAATACGTGGCACCGTCAACGGTTTGTCTGCGCACCGCGAGGACCACATTGGCCTCGCGGTTCTTGTTTGAGCCCGTCTCTGGTCGCGGTGGCCAGGGTCGCTCTTTTTCGGGGCTGCGCCCCTCAGTACAGAGGTCTGAACAGTATGGCTAAGGGTAAGGTGAAGTGGTTCAACGACGCGAAGGGCTTTGGCTTTATCGCGCAGGAGTCTGGTCCGGACGTCTTCGTCCACTTCACGGCGATCCAGGCCGAGGGCTTCCGCAGCCTCGCCGAGGGCGACACGGTGGAGTTCGAAGTGGCTCAGGGTCCGAAGGGCTTGCAAGCGCAAAACGTTCGCAAGGTCTGACGAGTCCTGACCGACCGTTGGAGAGGGCCCGGGGCAACCCGGGCCCTCTGCCTTTGGGGGCCGTATATTACCGGGGCATGGTGTATCGCGCCGCGTGGGTTCCCGCCCTCCTCGCTCTCGCCGCCACTGGCCGAGCGGGCCCGTCCGACTACCGCGGGTTCGCACCGGGCATGGAGTATCGTGACTTTGCCGCCCGCGCGCGCGCGCTATCGGCGCCCGACGCGCTTCGCTGCAACACCTCGAGCAACACGGCCGAGCTCATGGAGTGCGGCGCGATGATCGCCGATCCCTCGGACGGCGCGCACTTCTATCTCAGCGCGTACGTGATCAAGGGTCTCGTCGCCATGGTGTCCTTCGGCGACTCCGGCGACGTGAACCTCGTGGCCCACGCGCAGCGGGACTTGGAGCGCCGGTTCGGGCCCGCCCACGTGCGTCGGCCGGGAAGCTGGGAGTGGCGAGTAGGACGCCGCGTGACGCGCCTCACGTGGGTGGGGCGAGGCCCGGCGCGCTGGATCTACGTGAATCTCTCCGACTACGACCTGGTCGACGGCATTTCCCGCTTCGTGAAGCGCGCCAAGGCCTAAGCCGGTCCGTCCCTAATACGTCAGAATCACGGCGCCGCTCCGCGGCGCCACCCGATCGGCGAACCCGTTTTGGTCGACGTGATCGCCGAGGTAGGGGTGTGCCGTGTTGTAGGCCGCGACCGCAGAGTTCGCGAACAACCGGTAGTAGCCGACGTGCGTACGGACGGCCCCCCGCGGCACGACGCATTGGCACCGAACCGCGGCCGCGGTGCCGGGATTCACCTCGACGGTCAACTCGGTCGCGGTCGTGTTCGTGACGAGCGGCGCGAAGAAGCGCTGTCCGTTCGCGTCGGCCGTGATGCGGATGACGCGCCGGCCGAGGACCCGGTGCGGACTTGGTAGCGCTCCGTCCAACAGTTCACCGATCGGCGGATTCCCCGGCCGCACGAGCCGCCAGCTGAGGTCGTCCAATCGCGCGGCCCGGAGCCGGACCGTGACCTCGGGCGCGATGGTATCGAACGGCACGCCGTCGCGCAGCAGCTCCACGGGTTCAACAAGCGCGTTGTGCATCCACACGACGGACCCGCCGAAATAGCCCTGGCGGACGCCGTATCCCAGCGCCCCCAGCACAAGAACGCCCGCGACCGCATAGACCGGCCACGGGACTCGGCGCCGCGCCCCATCCGACCCCCGCACCTGGCGCTGCACGCTCGCCGCTCCGACAAGCTGGGTCGAGCCCGACGTGCGGCCGGCCTTGAGCGCCTTGAGCACGTCGTCGGCCGTCTGGAAACGATCTTCCGGCTTCTTCGCGAGACAGCGCACGATCACGTTCGACAGCCAGCGGGGGATCTTCGTGTCGACGTCACTCGCCACGGGAATGGGGTCGGCGAGGTGCTTGCCGACGATCTCCGCACTCGACTTGCCGTCGTAGGGCGGAGTGCCGGTCACCATCTGAAAGAGCATGGCGCCGAACGCGTAGAGGTCGGTGCGGCCGTCCAGGTCGGCCTGGCCGAGCGCCTGCTCCGGGCTCATGTACTGGACGGTGCCTACCGTGAAGCCCGTGGCGGTCTTGGCCCCCCCGGCGTTCGGGTCGAGCAGCTTTGCGATGCCGAAGTCGACGAGGAGCGCTCGCCCGGTCTTCGGCTCGAGCATCACGTTGTCAGGCTTGATGTCGCGGTGCACGAGGCCCTGGCTGTGCGCATGCGCCAGCGCCTGGAGAATGGGCTCGGCGACGGCGAGCGCCTCGTCTGCGGTATACACGCCGCGCCGCCTGAGCGCGTCGGCCAGGGACTCGCCCTCGACGAAGGGCATGACGTAGTACACGAGCCCTTCCCCGTCGCCCGCGAAGTGGATCGGCAGGATCGCCGGGTGCTGCAGCCGGGCCAGGGCCTTCGCTTCCTGGCGGAACCGGGCGAGCATGCCCGGGGTCCAGGCGATCTCCGGATGCAGGACCTTGCAGGCGAGGCGGCGGTCCAAGTCCACGTCCCAGAGCTCGTAGACCTCCGCGAATCCACCGCGGCCGACGAGCCGCTTGACCTGATACTTGGCGCCGAGGGCGCGGGCGAGCCGCGCGGCCGTGGGCTCGGCCAGCGGCGGGGCCGCGCTCGTGAGCGACCGTTCGCTCGATACGACGGTGGGTGAGGGGCTGCCGCAGTTAGCGCAAAAGGCCGCGCCCGGCGGGAGCGCGGCCTGGCATGCGGGACAACTGACGGGGGTCACGGCCACAAGATTCACTTCCCCCGGCGCGGGGGTCAACGCCGGGTTAGATGACGGTCACGGGGACGAGTCGATTGCGCTCGCGGTCAAGGCGCCGCTCGGCGGCGTCGACCGCCGCCCGCGCACTCGGGGATGCCGGGTCGGGGTACTTTACGCTCGGCGCGATGCGGCCGGTCACCTTACGGATAGCCACCAGAGCGCGCGTGACCTCGCAGCGGCGCGGATCGCGGTGGGTGTGCCCGGCAATGAGGAGGCTCTCGAGCAAGGGCAGGCTCGCAGGGTCGGCGAGCACCGTGAGCGACGCCAGAATCTTTGGCGCGAAAAAGGACCGGCACAGCTCGTCGCCGCGGATGCGGTCGAACAGATCGAGCAGGAGATCGGTATGGCCGGGGTAGTAGCGTGCCGCTTCCGCGGCGAGTGCCACGAAAGCGTAGTGGCCGTCGGGAGCGCGGAGGTAGCGTTCGAACAAAGGCCACGCATTAGGTGGATGACGTTCGGCCAGCGCGAGCAACGCGTAGTAACGCCGGGCGAGCGGGGCTCGAGTGTCGGTCGCGACGGTGTGCAGTCCGGCCTGTCCCCAGCGTGCGCCCGTCAATGCCACTGCCGTCGCGTGTTGCCAGCGCTCGAGCTCTGGAACCCGAAACGTCACAAAGTGGGGATCGACAAGCCCGCGAGTCCGCTCGAGGAGGGCGAGCAGGCGCTGGTCGACCACCGCCAGCACGTGCGCAGTCGAAGCGGTCGCCGCTGCCCGGGCTCGGTCGAGGGCGTCCCAGGCGAAGACGTCCAGATGCTCTGCCGTCCAGCTCGCCTCAAGGGTTCGCGCGTCGGGGGCCGCGAGCAGGGGGTCCAGCGCGCCCGCGAACCGGTACAACGACTCAAGGATGTCCAAGAATGGGAAGTTATTCGCCAGCCCGACGTCCGGGAGAGGGCCCCCGGTCGGCTTGCCGCCTCGCACTTGTCCACACGGATATGGAAAACTAGGTGGAAAGAGCTCGGAGGCCCGGTATTCTGGCCTTTGCAAGCCCTTGGGCGTCTGTGGGTTAGCCACCTGGCCGATGTTGCAAATCCCGGGGCTCGGATTTAACCTTGCCCACAACCAAACCCGCCGTGCGCCAACTCCTCCCTCTCCTTGCCGTCGCGCTGTCGCTGGCGGCCTGCTCGCCTGCGACCGACCCTGTGACGATCGCCGTCGCGGGGCCGCTTTCGGACCTGCGGGGGCGCGCGATGCGACAGGGCGCCGAACTCGCACGCGACGAGATCAACGCGCGCGGGGGCGTGCGCGGCCGGCCCATCGAACTCCGCTTTGCCGATGACAGCGCCGACCCGGACGTGGCGGCGCGCGTGGCCCAGCGGATCGCCGACGACCCACACGTGCTCGCGGTCGTGGGGCACCTCACGTCCAGTGCGTCGGTCGTGGCGGGCCAGATTTACGGCGCCGGGCCCGACCCGGTGGTCATGCTCGCGCCGGCCACGTCGAGCGCCGACTTGAGCGCGCTGACCCCTTGGGCGTTTCGCCTCTGTCCTACGGACTCAAGTTACGGTACCTCACTCGCTCGCTTCGCGCGTCATGCCCTTGGGGCGCGGCGGGCGGCCATCATCTTTCTCGCGACCGAGTACGGCCGCGGCATCCGTACGGCCTTCGCCACGGACTTCGCCCGGCTGGGCGGCACGGTCGTCGAAGCCGATCCATACGTTCCCGAGTTGGCCTCGGTCGAACCCTATCTCCAGCGCATGCGACGGGCCGGCATCGACGTCCTGCTCCTCGCGACCGAGCAGGGCGGGGCGGAACTCGCCCTCCGCCAAATCCGCACGGTCGGCCTGCGGGCGCCGGTGCTCGGGGGGGATGCCCTTGCGGGCCTCGAGGAACAGGGGACCCTGGCCGAGGGGCTGCACGTGTCGACGGCCTACTTGCCGGACGAGCCGAGCGAGCTCAACGCGGCGTTCGTCGCGGCCTACGCCCGGACGTTTCCCGCGCAGCGCCCCGACGCTCGCGCAGCCGGAGCCTACGATGCCGTGACCGTGCTCGCTGACGCCATGGCGAGCGCGGGCCCAAGCCGCGCGTCGATACGCCGGTACCTCTCGGACCTCGGTCAGCGCCTCCCGGCTGTGGCCGGCGTGATGGGCCCCATCGCGTTCGACTCGGCAGGCAACAGCCCGGCGCGGCGGGTGGTGATTGGCACCGTGCGCGGCGGCCGACTCGTGTTGGAGACGGGCCCGTGATCCGCGTCGACACGATCCGTATCCGAATCCTCGGGGGTCTCTCGGCCCTCGCGGTGATCGTGCTCTGCATGGCCGTGTTCAGCGGCTATGCGCTGCGGACGGTGCGGCGCCTGGAAGGGACCGAGCTCGAGAACGTGCGTCACGCCGCGGAGGTGAGCAACGGCATCGTGGCGAGCGTGTTCGAGGAGATCAACGCTGCCCAGGGGTACCTTGGAGCGCCGAGCGCGGCCGCGCGCGGGGAGTTCGCCGACGCGGCGGACCGCAGCTTCGGGTTCTCGCGCGAGCTCGCCCGGCTGCCTGGGCTCACCTTGGAGGAGCGCCTCGCCGTGAACCGCATCCGGGACCTCGAGGCGTCGATCGAAGTGGGCTACGCGGTCGCCCACGCGTTCAAGGATATCGGGCGTGAGGACCGAGCTCGAGCCTCGGCCGCCGCCGTCATTGGCCCGGCGGACTCGCTCACGCACCTGGTGCGAACGACGGCGGAGGAGCTCGCGTTGAGTGCCCGGCGCGCCGAGCAGGACCTCACCGTCGTGATCGCGCGTTGGCAGGCCTATCTGTACCTGGGGCTTGGCGTCGCCGTTGTACTCACCGTACTCGCCGCCTACTCGGTGCTCCAGGCGGTCGAGCGGCCGCTCGGGCGCATCGTCCTAGCCGCCGAGCGATTCGGGGGCGGGGACTTGCGGCCGGTCACGGTCGGGCGCATGCCCCAGGAAATGCACGTGCTCGCCCAGGCCATGCGGACCATGGGCGAGCGTCTGCGCGGCATCGTGGGCAACGTGGTTGGCGACGCGGACCGGATCGCCGCCTCGGCGAGCGATCTCTCAGCCGTGAGCGAGGAGCTCGCTGCGTCCGCGGGCGAGGTGGCGAGCTCGATGGTGGACATGGCCGCGGGGGCCGATCGCCAGCGCACGAGCCTCGAGGAAATCGGGGGCGGCCTCACCACCCTCGGCGAGGCCGCGGCCGCCATGGCGGACGCGGCCGCCCGGGTCGCTGCGCTGGCCGAGGGAATCCGCTCCGTCGCCGCCCGGCACCAGGGCGCCGTCGCCACGGCGTCCGGCGTGTTGCTCGGGATCCGCGAGGTCGTCCAAACCACGTCGCATCAAGTCTCCGAACTCGCCGCCCAGACGGCGGCGGTCGACGACTTCGTCGAGCTGATCCGGCGGATCTCCTCCCAAACGAACCTCCTCGCTCTCAACGCCGCGATCGAGGCGGCGCGGGCGGGCGAACACGGCCGGGGCTTTGCGGTGGTGGCCGAGGAAGTGCGGCAGCTCGCGGACGAATCCGCTCGCGCGGCGGCCGACGTCACGCACACCACGAACACCATCCGGGAACAGGTGGATGATGTGACGGCCACGATGGCGGCCGGCACGGCGAAGGTCCGCGGCATCGAGGATGTGGCGGGAGGCGCAGCTCAGGGGCTCGCGGAGATCGCCGCCGCGGTGACTCAGGTCGAGCAGGCGGCGGCGCAGGTCGCCGAGACGGCGCGCCGCAACCGGGAGCTCACCGAGCGCCTCGGCGCCCGGGCGCGGGACGTGGCGACCCAAGCCGTGGCCCATGCGGCGAGCGCAGAGGAGGTCACGGCCGCCGCCCAGGAGCAAGGAGCGTCCACCGAGCAGATGGCCGCGACCACGGGCGAACTCCTACAGGCGGCCGAGCGCCTGCGGGGCATGGTGCAGGGGTTTCGGGTGGAGTGACGCGCTACTGAGCGGTGATGCTGAACCCCGTCGACGTGGTGAAGTTGGTAGCACTCGCCGTAATCATCGCCGGACCCGCGGCGACACCCGTGGCCATGAAGTACACGTAGGACTGCCCAGCCGGTATCGTCACGCTGACCGGCACGGAGACGTAGCTCGGATTGGTCGAGTTCAAGGTGACGGTCACCGGCACCCCCACCGTGAACGGCAGGTAGAGTTCGAGCTGGACGGTGTTGCCGACCGATACCGTCGACGACCCGGTCAGGGAGAGCTGGCCCCCCGGGATGACGCTTACCACGGTCGTGTCATACTTGTAGTTCGGCGTCTCGTAGATGACGTCCGCACTCCCCGCGGAGAGGCCCGTGAGGTAGTAGTAGGTGGAAGCCCCGCGGGCCGGAATCGTCTTCGTCACAGAGTCCCCGACCACGACCGACGCCTGCGTCGAGCTGTCCTTGATCACGAGCGGCGCGCCCACGATGCGGTTCGAGTTCGTCTGGTCTTCCGTGTAGACGTAGACCGCTTGCTCTTGACCCACGTACAGCGGCAACGTCTTCGTAGTGGTCAAGAGTCGCGGCGCACCGATGGACATGGATGTGGTGGCCGAGTTGTACCCGGCGGCCCGCGCGATCAGGTTCGCCGAGCCCTGGTTCTGCCCGTCGATCTCGATCCCGTTGCTTGAATACCCGTTCGCCGGGATGATCACCGAGTCCGTTTGGGTCGAGCACTGGCTCACTCCGCTGGCGCAGAGCGTAAACACCTGGCTCGCCGGTGCCGCCGAGCTGTCGCTGCGGGCAAAGTAAACGACGAGCGGGCTCGTTACCGCGTTCGCCACATAGACGTACTCGCCCTGGAAGATCTGACCCTGGCCCGCGGTCGCAGTGGCGTACGATAGCGAGAGCGACGGGCCCGTCACAGTAACCAGCTCCGTCGAGTCGCCGTGGATGGCTGGCGCGCTGATGCGGACGCGGGCCGTGCCGCTGCCCACGTACTTCACGCGATAGTAGGCGTAGTACTGGGTCGTCGGGATGGTCGAGGTGCCGAGATCCGTGCCGGTCAAGGTCCCGGCCGAGTCGATCTGGATCACGGTGCTGTCGCTCGACTGGATCGTGAACGTGAGAGGGTTCACGGGAGCCTGGTAATAGCCGTTGCGCGCGGCGATGTAGACGTACGCGAGTTCCGGCGGTTCTGTCGTGAGGTGACTCGCCCCCAGCCGGCCCGCTTCCAAGGTGTCGGGCACGACCGAGTCCTTCGCCTTCGCGGTCACGAAGCCCGTCAGGGTCGCCTGCAGCGAGTCGCCGCCCGTCGAATCGAGCCCGACGATCGTGAAGTACGAGCTCGTCGTTGCGCCCTTGGGAATGAGCACCGACGGCCCGCTCAGCGAATCCTTCGCCGGCGTGAAGCGCTGGATCGCCACGGTGAGCGAATTGGGCGCCGCCGCGGGCAGGTAGACGTAGCTGTTCGCAAGTTGCAGCCCGTCGCCGACGCGCCCGTTGCCGGGATACCCCAATGCGAACGTGAGCGGCGTCAGGTTCAGGTGAATCTCTGCCGTCGAGTCGCCCGTCGAGCCCAGGGCCGCCGTGTAGACCCTCGCACTGTCCGAGACGGGCGTCGCGAGCACGCGCAGGCTGTCCGGGGATGTGAAGTACCCGTTAGTCGGAATGGTCACGGCGAGCGAGTCGAGACTCATGAGGTCGGTATTCGAGACCCGCATCGTTACCGAGAGCGGCTTGACGAGGGGCCGCGACTGCCCGTCCACCGAGTCCACGACGATCGCCGTAACGTACTGCCCGGCCGAGATCGTGTAGAGCGTCGTCGGGTAGGTGTACGGACGCACGTGAATCTGATCCGCCGTCCAGACGACCGGCGTCGCCGAGAACACGTACCCTGTCGCCCGGGTGACCGACATCGAGTCGGTGCGGGCCGTATCGCCGGTCACCGTGTCGCCAATCGCGTTGAAATAGCCGACCGTCGATCCCTGCGGGATCATAACCGAGTCGGGTCCCGTGATCACCTGCTTCTGCGAGTGTCGGAACACCACCCAGAAGTTGCTGGGCTGCGCATAGGGAATCTGGACATAGCCCGCGTTCTGGAACACGGTGCCCAAGGCGATGCGGGCGTCGTAGGGGTAGCCCACGGAGAACGTGAGCGTTGGCTTCGTGGTGTAGACCTTGAAGGAGTCCGGCGAATATCCCGGCGCGCTCCCCACGATCCACGACGAATCACCACCGTCCCCCGCGATCGCTCTCAGCGTGTTGGCCGATATGGCCGTGGTGCCCGGCGGCACCACCAGGGTGGTCGGCGTGTCGATGGCGACGGCCGCCGTATTCCGGGACACGATCGTGACCGGTACGCTGGCCGTCACCTGGTGCGTCTGGCCCGTCGAGTCCGCCGTATAGGCGATAACGGACCCGTCGGACGGGTCGCCGGCGATGATGCTCGTGCCCCCGCTTACGATGAGCTCGGGCGTGGTGAACGTATACGGCAGCTTGGTCGACACCCACCCGGGCGCCGAGATGGTCAGGGTGTCGTAACCCTTGGCCACGGCACTCACGGTCAGGTACGTGCTCGTGCCGCTCGTCGGGATCGTGTCGAGCGCCTTCGTGGTCCCGATCGCCGACGACATCGCAGCCGACAGGACGAGGGGGTGGTCCATGGCGTACGTGATGTACGCGTAGGGCTGGATGTACTGTCCGACGCCGACGAGCCCGGTCCCCGGATAGGGCTGCGAGAGCTTGAGGCTATCGGACGCCACATACACGTAGGAGAACTTCCCGATATAGCCGCCCGAGGTCGGCACGACGCTGTCATAGGGCGACACCGGGTTGAGGCCCGTGATCGTGATGTTCGCAGACAGCTGCCCCGCGGGAATTACCGCCGGGGACGGCGTGACGGACGAGCTGCCCGGCCGGCCGTACACGAACGTGATGCCGAGCCCGCCGGCCGGGGCCGGATCGGAGAGCCAGACCTGCGCGCTGTGGGTCTGGTTCTGGTTCACGTAGAAGTACTGCTGCTGACAGCAGGGGCTTGCGGTCTCGCGGAACGTGATCGTCGAGACGACGCCGACGATCATCGTGCGTGAGGCGTAGCCCAACCCCGACACATCCGTCGCGGTCAGGACGACGCGTCCCGCCTTGAGACCGTAGATCGTGACCGAGGTGTTCGAGGCGCCGACCCCGATGGTCACCTGGTTCGGGCTCGCCTTGGCGATCGTCGTGTCGCTCGACGTGATGGAGATATTCAGTGCCGGCGTGCCGATTGGCGGAGGCAGAGTCACGATCAACGGGATCCCGGCGTTGCCGCCGTTCCCGATCGACGTCGAGTCAAACCCCCACAGGATCTGCTTCGGCGGCGCCGTCACGACGGAGATGCGGGTCGAGTCTTTGAGCCCGTTCAGGGAGTCGACTGCGTAGGTGGCGCCGAGCGCCACGCCCGTGACGCCACCGCTCGCGCTGACCGTCGCCATCGCCACGCTCCGGCTTGCCCAACCGAGGACCGCACCGGGGATCGCGTAGCTGTTGCTGTCTTCCGGCACCCCCACGATCTGGCCCTGTCCGCCGACGCCGACCTCGATACTGTCGGGCGGCGCGTTCACGATCTTCGCCAGCACCTGCTGGACGACGACCGTCGCCGAGCCGCGCACGAGGGAATCGCTCGTCGCGACCGAGTCCTTGGCCTGGATGATCGCGGTGTTCGCAGGGGACACACCGCCCGCACCGATGATCTTCACATGGCCCGTCACGGAGTTCACCGTGGCGATCGACGACACCGAGAGGTAGCGGATGTTGAGGCCCGTCGTGATCGGCGCGCCGAAGTTGTCGGTCGCGGTGGTGCTGAGGACGAGCGAGTCCCCGACGGTCCGGACCGTGTCTGCGAGCGGCGTGATCGCGAGCGTCCGCAGCGCGCGGACGTAGAGGCGCGCGGTGTCCGAGATGCCGCCCGCCGTGGCGATGACCTTTGTCGAGTCGCCCGCCAGCGCCGTGGCCAAACCCGCGTTCGTCACGCTCGCCACGGTCGTGTTGACGACGGTCCAACCGAAGGTCGTGCTCACCGGGTTGCCGACGGGGTCCTTCGCGACGGCGGTGTACTGGAGCGTAAGGCCGTTCAGGAGCGTGTCGATCTTCGGACTGATTGTTACCGTCTTGATCGAGCCCGCGATCCCGGTCTCGGTGAACGTGATGGGCGAGCCGGTGAGTCCTGTGACCGTGGCCTGCACGCTGAGCCCGCCCGCTTGGGTCGGCGTCACAGGCATCGTCGCAAGCCCGGTCGAGTCGGACAGCGAGAACCCCGCAGGGAGCGTTCCCACACCCGCCGTGATGGCCCACTTCACCGTGTCGCCCTTGAACCCGCCTCCCAGGGCGTCGACCACGCGGATGCCGAGCGCGACCGGGAGGGCCGCATTGATGACGCTCGTCTGCGAGTCGCCGGCCACCTTCACGATCTTCACCGCCGGCGGCACGATGTGCACAAACGTCGAGTCTTTGAGCTTGGTCGGCGTCGTGGCGACGACCCAGAGACTCTCGCGAACGGTCGGTTTGCCCGTGAGGTTGCCCGTGAAGGGCGTTGGGTAGCTGACGCTCGCGGCCGTCGTGTCGCTCACGCGATAGCCCACGGGCACGCCGGCGATCGCCTTCCCGCTTGAGTCATACACGGTGGCGTGGAGCGCGAAGGGCGTCCCACCCACCGCCGTCGTATCGACCGGCGCCATCGACACTCGGGCGGCGTTCGCCCCCGGGCCGACGTACTGCACGGCGAGGGTGGACGCCACGTTCCCAGGTCCCTCCGACAGCTGAATCGTCGAGGTCCCCGTGTACCACGTGACCCCGCCGCCGTACGCGCGGACGACGAGCGTGAAGGTTTCGGGGCTCTGATCGAGGGGGACCGTGAGGGGGACGACCACCGAGTCGCCCTTCATCGTGTCGGGGCTGAACCCGATGATCTTTTCGTACGCCAAGACGGAGTCGGCGCCGTAGAACCTGATGTCGAGGCTGTCAAACGGGACGGGCGGCAGACCCGACCCCACGGGCTGGGCGAGCGCTGCCAAGTTGAGTCCGGCCCGCACGAGGAGATGCGGCCCGGTGAGGGTCCTGTCGACGCAGGTGCTGACTACGAGGGCCAGCGCGAAGCTGGCCCCGACCTTAAGGATCCGACGCACGGCACCCGTCAGCGGCGAGGCTTCTTGACCTTGGACTTCCCTGGAGCCGCTTTGGTCTTGGCGCCGCGCCCCGCCTTGCGCTTCGCCTTCAACGCGGCCTGCACATCAGCCAGCACTCGGTCGCCCTCGTCGGGGCCGACGAGGCCCCGCCGCACGGCGTACCGGATCAACTCTTCGGCGTCCTCCACTGAGAACTCCCCCACGCCAGCCGCCGCGCGGATCGCCCGAACGAGGGCGTCCGCCACAGGGCTGCGTAACACACTGGCGATTCCGGGGAGGGCCTCAAGCAGTGAGGAGATCTGCGACCCGCCGAGCTCGGCTGGCATCGAACGCGCTGCTCCGACGCTGAAGGTCGCGCCAAGCTACCACCGGCCCCGTGGGGCGTCAAGGATTGCGACAATGGACTCATCTCCAAGTGCCGCTATGCATTGGACTACTGCCCCATCCGCAAAAAGAAGGACCCCTGGAACCCCGTGAAGTCCGCCCGCCCGCTGATCGGGTCGTAGATCCAACCCGTGTCGTACCGCCCGACAACCGTGAGCGACAGCCGATCGGTGAGCCCCATGCGCAGCGTCACCCCACCCGAACCCATCCGGCCGTTCAGGTAGTTGGCCACGTCCGACTCGCGATACCCGGCCATCGGTTCCACTTGGAAACGCGGACCCACGGGCCAGGTGAGCCGCAGTTCTCCATTCACAACGTTCTCCTTCGTCCCCAAAATCGACCCCGAAGTGTCCGATCCCGCCACGCGGTAGAGATCCCAGGCCGATGCCGTGAGCGTGCACCGGCCGATCACGCGGAGGAACGTGGCGTCGCCGATCAAGCGTGTCCCGGGCGCATACGACCCTTGGGACACAAACTGGTTCGTGCCGGTGTAGTCGTCGCTCGAGAACGTGCTCACCGTGAACCCGAGCAGGAACCGTGCTCGCTCGCCGAGGAGCCGATCGACGCCCGCCCGCACGCGCCCCTCAACGCCCGGTTTGTAGGACAGCGTGTCGTCGTCCGAGAAGGGCTGATAGCTCGCGAGGTAGCGTACGCTCCCCGAAATCCCCACATCCCACGACCCCGCGCGCGCGGCATAGGCGAGCCCGGTCGTCACCCCGAACGACGTGCCGGGATTGGGGACCGGGAACGAGAGGTAATTAGATCCGACCGCTCCCACGACGTTGAACTCGGTCGACGGCACCGAGTGCTGCCCGGTGGGCAGGTTGAACGACACCGAGCCCACGAACCGGTCCGGGCTCAACGTGTACAGCAGGCGCAATTGGGTGTCGGTCAGGCCGGACAATGTTTCCACGGTCCCGTCATAGGCCTCGAAGCGCTGGGACGCGTAGTTCGTGGTGACGTCGAAGGAGAGCGGGCCTGAGAGCGGAACGACAGCGACGATCGGCACGTGCCACTGCGAGACGAGTTTGGTATTGATACCGGGGTCGAAGTTATAGACCTGCGCCTCAAACCCGGTCAGGCCGGCGAAGCTCGGGTACAGTCCCACACCCTGGGCCGCGAGCGGGCCGGCGGCACTAGAGAGGACGAGGAGAACTCGGGCGATCCGCAGCATGCGTCTACGGGAGCTTGAGGATCAACGTGACCGACGCGTCGATCGCCGTGCGCGCCGGTCCATCGGTGAGCGTGCCTTCAGCGATCCGGTTAGGATCGGCCGAGGGCAAGCCGAGTCCGGCCGTGGTCGCCACGGAGCTCAAAACACCCGCGCCGCTCGGCACAGCGGCGTTGATGGCGGTGCCGAGCGTACCCGACGTGCTGGCGCCGGTCGAGGCGCTCGCGGCCGCTGCCAAGCTCGTCGCAGGCGTCACGCTCGCCGCCTGCGCGGCCCGCGCCGAGGCAGCTTGCTGGACGGCCTGCGTGAAGGTCGGGTCCCGTTCGGCCGCCGCATTGAACGCCGCGGCGGCGCCGGTGAAATCGCCGTCATCGTCCGCTTCCAGACCGCGGCTGTACAACAGGAACGCCACCATGTCCTTGGTCGGCCGCTCACTGATCGCGACCCGCTCGGCCGGCGTGAGTGTGATCCCGAGCCGCGAGAGGAGCTGCAGGACGACCATCTTCTCGAGGTTAAAGAGCGCCTGAAGCTTGTCCGAGCCCGACCCCGACGCTGCCACCTGGGCGTCCGCGGCGCGCACGACCGTGGCGTCGAGCCGCACCTGGGATGAGGCGTCGGTTGTGAACTGCCCTTGGACGACTTCCGCTGCGCGCAACAGGCGCCCTGAGCGAGCGCCGGTCGCCAGATCAACTCGTCCCTGGGAGCTCAGGTGGAGCTCGTCCAGCAAGGCTTGGAGGCGTGCGCGCTCGAGCACCTTGAGCTCGCGCACGCGGGAGAGGTCGGTGATCATGACGGCGGCGAGGCCCCGTTCGAGCGGCCGGTAGCTCGAGTCCGTGCCCGCGTAGTGCAGTGGCATCACGGCGACCGTGTTCGGCTCGGGCGGAGTCCGGGCGAGCAGCGACTCGTTGGCGATGGCCTGGCGAGCGGCCGCCACGAGCGCCTCGTGCTCCAAGATGGCGAGCCGGCCGCGGAGCAGGTGTTGGACTGACTTGGTCGGGTGGGTCGCGATTAGGTCCTGATAGGTCGTCCGGGCCGAATCGAACTGCGCGAGCTTCTCGTAGCAAAGGCCGAGGTACACCCGTGCCTCGGGGTTTTGGGGCTCGACCAAGAGGGCCGTCCCGACCGCCCGGCGGGCGTCGGCGAACCGTCCAGCCTCGTAGTAAGCCTTGGCCAGCCGCAAGCTGGCCTGGGCGTCGCTCGGGTGGCGGGCCGATTCGGCTTCGAGCGCCGAGAGACCGGTGGGGGCCACAGTCCCGGGCTCTGGGTGGCTGCACGCAAGTGCCCCCCATCCAGCGACGAGAGCGGGCAGGACTATACGCAACCAAGGCCGTCGAGGGATCACAAGACTCGCCACACTCGTGCGAGAGGGGTGGAAGCTAGGGCTCCCGACCCCGCCCTGCCGTGACAGAGAGGGAATCAGGTCTGGTGAGCGCGCTCACCACGCCTGGTCCTGGCGTCGTGACCGGCCGGCGCCCGGCGGCGTGAGAGCGTCACTTCGCTTTGCGACAAGAGTTCGGCTAGCACCGCTCGGGTACGTCCGTCCAAGGGCATGTCGAAGCGCAACTCGAGCCGGTAGTCGACACGGTCGGTACCCTGTCCACTCAGCGAAAACCCCTGCCGCTCGGGCTCGACGGCGTCGACGGCGATTTCGGCGATCCGCTGGTATTCGGGGTGGTCCATGGCAACCTCCAGACCCGCTGAGAGATACGTCCTTCCCGACCCGTGTCAAGTCGCACTGCCACCCCGCTTTGCCGCCCCCTCGGGCGTCGCTAGATTAGGGGCGGGGGAGGTACCGTGGGACGACGTGGGATCAAGGAGTACCGGGCACCTGAGGCGCTGGCGCTCATTGCAGCCGACCGCGAGCACGCGCCGTTGTTGTGTCCGTCGTGCAGCACCCGCTCGATACAGCGCACACCCCGCCGTCGGGGAGGCCAGCGAGCTGGTCTCCTGTTAGTGGCCGGTTCCGAGCGCATCACCCTGACCTGCCAGACATGTGGTCGGCACGCCTCCTACATCGAGCGCGGCGTCGAACACCCGCGCGACCACACGCTCGATCCCCAGCCTGCGCTCCGGCGCTAATCCCGCAGACCCTTCGTCAACTAAGGACCCGCGCAACTCGTGGCTGGCGACGCCATCCAGATGATGGGGACCATCAGCGAGGTGCTCCCCAACACGACCTTCCGCGTCAAACTCGAAAACGGCCACGAAGTCCTTGCATACGTGAGCGGCAAGATGCGGAAGAACTACATCCGCATCCTCCAAGGCGATCGCGTCGCTGTAGATCTATCGCCATACGATCTGACGCGCGGACGCATCACCTACCGCTACAAATAACGACGCCGGGCCCCGCGGTCGCTACCGCCTGATGAAGCGCGATCGGCCTAGCCGGAGCTGCGGCGTAGAAACGATGCATGGGGCGTGCCTCGCGCCTTGACACGGCCTCGAGCGCCGCTGCAGACTGGCGCCATGCCTTCTGTTTTTGCGATCGTAGCGCTCGCCGGCCTCGCCGCGCGCCCTGCCCCTCCCTCGTTCCAGCCCCACCCCTTGTCGCCCTTCGAACGGAGCAAGGCGGAGGCGCTGCTTCGGGGACGACTGCCGTGCTTGGGGTGTCACGAGCTCGACGGCCAAGGCGGACAGATCGGACCGCGGCTCGATAAGCTGCGCGTCCGACCAGTCGACTTTGTCTACAACATGATCCGCGACCCGCAGGGCACGGCCCCCGGGACGATCATGCCGCGGGTCCCGATGGACAGCGCGACGCTTGAGCTCGTGGCGAACTATCTGCTCGAGCGCGCCACCCCGGCGCCCGACAGCGAGGCCCGGGTCGCCGCCGACCTAGGCTCGGACAGCACCCCCGCGGCGTCGTACGCGCGCCGCTGCGCGGCCTGTCACGGCGATCGCGGCGGTGGCGACGGGTCCAACGCGCGATACCTCCCGGTGCGACCGACGGCCCACGCCGACTCGGCGCTCATGTCCGCGCGGACCGATGACGAGCTCTTCGACACGATCTTTGCCGGCGGCTACGTCATGAACCTGAGCAACCGCATGCCGCCGTTCGGCCAGACGCTCACGCGCCCCCAGATTTGGGCGCTCGTGCGCTACCTGCGGACGTTGTGCCGCTGCGCCGAGCCCGCCTGGGCGCGGGGTAGCTAGTGGCGAAGAAGCGTCGAGCCCCGCCGGCTGCGCCGCCGGCCGACCACTCTGCGTCCCGGCCCACCCGGGCGCGCGGACGCTGGGTCCCGGTCGGAGTCGCTGCCATCGTACTCGCGGCCGCCGGGTGGGTCGCGTACCGGCACAGGTACGGGTCTTTTCCTGCACCCCCGACGTTCGCCCGAGCGACGCCGGTCGCGTTCAGCGATTTTGCCGGCGCCGACAGCTGTGCTGCCTGTCACGCGCGCGAGTACGCACTCTGGCGGGAGTCGACGCACGGCCATGCAGGCGGCGCGCCGACACCCGACCGCATCATCGCTCCGTTCACCGGCCAGCCGATGCGATTTCAGGACGCGGTCGTCACCCCGTCCCGCACGGCGGACGGAGGCTACGTCTTCACGGTCGCGCAACGAGACCACCCGCCGCAGGAGTTCCGCGTCGCGGCCGTTGTGGGGGGCGGGCTCATGGCGGGGGGTGGCACCCAGACCTTCTTCGCCAAGTTTCCCGACGGCACGACGCGCTTCCTCCCCTTCGACTTCTCCCGCTCCTACAACGGCTGGTTCTGCAACACGGCGAGCCGTCTGAACCGCGGCCTCATCCCCGTCAGCCCCGCCCTGCCGCTCGCCGCGTGCGGCGACTGGCCGCCCACGCGCGTGCTCGGGAGCTACGAACGCTTCGAGAGCTGCCAGCAATGCCATGGCAGCCAGATCGAGCTCGCGTTCGACGCCGGGGCGAAGCAGTACGTCACCCGCTACACGACGCTCGCCATCAACTGCGAATCGTGCCACGGCCCGGGTCGGCGCCACATCGAGCTCGCGCGGACGGGGCATCTGGGCGACGGCTCCGACATCGGGATGCGCGCGCTCGCGACGCTGTCCAAGGAACAATCGGTCCGCGTTTGCTTTCAGTGCCACGCGGTGAAGGTGGCCCTCGAGGCGGGCTACCTCCCGGGCGCCAGGCTCGAGCGCCACTTCGCCCTCAAGTTCGGGGGCCTGCTCGACACCTTGTATTTCGCGGACGGGCGCACGCGCGAGTTCGCCTACCAGGAAGGCCACCTGTCGAGCGATTGCTACCTGAACGGCTCGATGACGTGCGTGGACTGTCACGATCCACACAGCCAGCGCTACCGCGACATCAACGGGCGGTCCTTACCCGGCCGCTTTGACGACGGCCAGTGCTTGGACTGCCACGCGAGCAAGGCGGACCATCTCGAGCGCCATACGCACCACCCGGTCGCATCGGCCGGGAGCCGGTGCACATCGTGTCACATGCCCTACCTGCAGGAGCCGAGCGCCGGTCCCACCATCCGGTACGCACGCTCCGACCATTCGATCTCGATCCCGCGCCCGCTGTACGACAGCCACCTCGGGATCCGGGACGGCTGCATTCAATGCCACGCGGGCGAGTCGGCGGAGCACCTCGACCGTCAGGTGCTCGCCTGGTACGGCGAGCTCAAACCGCACCCCGCCCCGCTCGCGGCGGCCCTCGCCGCCGAGGGCGAGAGCGATCGTCTCGCCGCCGCCCGTGCTGCGTTCCCCGACGACGACAAGGACCCCGTGGCCGCGTTCGCGGCGCTGAGCGCGTTCGCCGAGCGCTTCATCTATCCCGACATGCCAGATCTCGAGCCCGAGATCGTCCAGCGCCTCGAGGCCCGCGCCGGGCGGCCCGACGTTGACCTCGCCGCACTCGCGCTCGCCACGCTGCACCTGGCGCGCGGCTCGGACCCCGGGGTGCGCCGGTTCCTCGTGACGAGCCTGCGCGCGGCGAGCGACAGCGCGAGCGTCCTCCTCCGGGACCGCTGGTCGTGGACGCTCAGAGCTCGGGGGGACGCGCTGCTAGCCAAGGGAGACGACGCCGGCGCCCGGGCGTGCTACAGCAGGGCGGCCGAGATCGCGCCGACGGACGCCGCGGTGTACCGTGGACTCGGCGTCGCATCGACCCGTCTCCAGGATTACCCCGCCGCAACCGGATACTTCGCCCGCGCGCTCGCGCTGCGCCCCGAGCAGCCGGAAGTGCTCGTCGACCTCGCCTTCGCGCTTGCCCAGCAAGGGCGGACGGACTCGGCGATCGCGCTCTATCACCGGGCGGTCGCCCTCAATCCCTGGGAGGAGAGCGCCTTTGCGAACCTCGGGCTCACGCTCCTCGGCATGGGGAACACGACCCAGGCGATCCCGGCGTTGGAGCAGGCGGTGGTACTCGATCCCGCACTTGCGGAAGCGCGCTTCGCCCTCGCCACCGCGTATCAGGCGACGGGGCGCCGTGACGAGGCGATCGCGGCGCTCGAGTGGGGGCTCGAGTTCGAGCCAGGGAACAACGGCGCCCGGCAACTGCTCGACTCGCTGGTGCGAGGGCGCGCGGTGGGCGCGCCGTAGGACGGGTGCGGGCCTGAAATCAGCCCGGGTGGTGCAGCAGACGATTCCAGCGAATGCGAAACGGGTCCGTCGCGACGCTCAGATAGATGAAGAGCGGACACCCGAGGACGTGCGACCGCGGCAGAAAGCCCCAGTAGCGGCTGTCGTAGGACTCGTCGCGGTTGTCGCCCATCACGAAAAAGCTGTCCCGCGGGACGACGATGGGCCCGAAGTCGTGGGTGGTCGGGTGGTAGGCATCGACGTTCGGGCCGACGTAGTGGGGGACCTGCCAGTCGCGCATTTGGCGCAGCCGGAACTCCTCGTCGGGCACCGGCTCGCCCGCCACGTGCAGCGCGTAGGGTTCGTCCAGTCGATGGCCGTTGCGGATGATCGTATCGTGCACCAGCGCGAGCGTGTCGCCCGAGACCCCGATGATCCGCTTGACGATGTCCAAGTTCGGGGTCGAATCCTCGACGGATCGGAAGACCACCACGCTGCCGCGGGCCGGCTGCGCGTACCCGGGCGCATGGAGCCCGCGGATGCCTGTGAGCGGGATCTCGAGCTCGCCGCCGTAGACGGCCTTGTTCACGAACAGGAAATCCCCCACGAGGAGCGTGTTCTCCATGCTGACCGAGGGGATGCGGAAAGCCTCAACGACGTAGGAGCGCAGCAGAACCCAGATCACCACCGCCGCGCCGATTGATTTGATCCACCCCAGGGCCCAGTCCCCGAAGCTCTGTGGGGCGCGACTCAGGGCTTCTCCACCCAATCCGCGATGAAGACGTTGGACTCGTGCGGCGCCTTGCGGCCGCGACCCGAGATCCAGACGAGCTGCTTGCCGTCAGGGGAGAACATCGGGAAGGCGTCGAATTCCGGCGAGGTGGTGATCTGCTCAAGGCCCGTCCCGTCGAGGTTGACGAGGTACAGGTCGAAGTTGAGCCCGTCGGGGTGCTTGAAATTCGAGGCGAAGATGATGCGCTTGCCGTCCGGGTGGAAATAGGGCGCGAAGCTCGGACCCGGGACGTGGATGACCATCCGCTGGTCGCTGCCGTCCGCGTTCATCACCCAGATGTCCATGCGGGCCGGCCGCACGAGCTTCTGCGCGAGGAGCGAGACGTATTCCGCGCTGTCGGCCGCCGTCTGCGGGTGGAAGGCGCGATAGGCGATCATCTTCCCGTCGGGCGAGAAGACGGGCCCGCCGTCGTAGCCGAGCGTGTGGGTGAGCTGCCGGACGTTCGACCCATCGACGTTCATGGTGTAGATGTCGAGATCGCCGTCCTTGAGCGACGTGAACACGATCGTCTGTCCGTCAGGCGACAGCGTGCCCTCGGCGGTATAGCGGTGATAGGTGGTGAGCGGACGGCGATCGGAGCCGTCCGGGTTCGCCGTGTACATGTCGTAGTCGTAGAGCGCCCAGACGTACCCGCGCGAATAGTCGGGGCGGGGCGGGCAGGTCGAGTCGGCCGCCTCCGTGCTCGAATAGAAGATCCGGCGGTCATGGTCGTAGAACCAGCCGCATGTCGTGCGGCCGCGGCCGTCCGAGACCCGCTTCAACCCTGTGCCGTCGACGCCGATCACGTACATCTGGTCGCACGCCGCCCCGGGAGGCGTCGCCTGGAAAATCAGCAGCCGCCCAGTCGCCGAGTAATACGCCTCGGCGTTCTGCCCGCCGAAGGTCAGCTGCCGGATGTTCCGGAGATGAACCTCGCCCGATTCGGGAGCGACGGTGACCTGAAAGAGCGCCACCGTAAGGAGAAGCGCGTGCATGTGCGGGGAGAAGCTAGAGCGACCCCCGGGCGCGGGCAACAGTCCCCCGCGGGACGCGGGTCTCCAAGCCGGGACCCAAAGCTGATACATTTGACTCCCCATGGTCGACCGCCCGGTTCGTCGCACGCATCCGCCGCTGCAGGATGCACTTGGTAAGCTGTGCGTCGAGGGCAAGGAGCTCGCCGACTATCTCTGGCAGGTGCCGAACGACGCGGCCGCGCGGGAGCGGATCAAGGGGCTGCTGACCCAAATTGCGACGGAGAGCGCGAAGCAGGGCCGCACCGAAATGCCACGCCTGTGCGAGGAGCTCGCCATCGCCGCGGGCGCCAGCCCGAGCCCCCAGCAGGTCGACCTGCTGGTGAACGGCTTCGACCGACTCCATCATCTGTGGCAGGCCGCCAAGTCCGGTCTCCTTTAGTCCACCGTCCTTTCCTGTCGCCCGGAGATTGCTAGATGACGCAAGCCGTCGCCGCCCGTCCAACGAGCCTCGACCTGCTCTGCATCAACACCGTCCGCACCCTCGCCATGGACGCCGTGCAAAAGGCCAACTCCGGCCACCCTGGCACGCCGATGGCCCTGGCGCCCGTCGCGTACGTGTTGTGGCAACGGCACCTGCGCTTTAATCCGTCGAATCCGCAGTGGATGAACCGCGACCGGTTCATCTTGTCCTGTGGGCACGCCTGCATGCTGCAGTACGCGGTGCTCTATCTCACGGGTTACGACCTGACGCTCGACGACCTGAAGCAGTTCCGTCAATGGGGAAGCCGCACGCCGGGACACACCGAGTATGGCCACACGCCGGGCGTCGAAGTGACCACCGGTCCGCTCGGGCAGGGCGTGGCCAACGCGGTCGGCATGGCGATCGCCGAGGCGCACCTCGCGGCGCAGTTCAACCGGCCGGGCCACGCAGTGATCGACCACAACACCTATTTCCTCTGCTCCGACGGCGACCTGATGGAGGGGATCTCGCACGAGGCCTGCTCGTTCGCCGGGCATCTGAAGCTCGGCAAGCTCATCGGGATCTTCGACGACAACCACATCACGATCGACGGGAAGACGGACCTCAGCTGTTCCGACGACACCGCCAAGCGGTTCGAAGGGTACGGATGGCACGTCGAGCGCGTCGCCGACGGCAACGATCTCGACGCCATCGATCGGGCGATCGGAACCGCGCGCGAGCGCACCGACCGTCCGTCGCTCATCATCGTGCGGACCCACATCGGCTACGGCAGCCCGAACAAGCAGGACAGCGCCGCGGCGCATGGTGCGGCGCTCGGGGAAGAGGAGGTAAAGCTCACGAAGCAGAACCTCGGGTGGCCGACGCTCGAGCCCTTCTTCGTGCCGCCGGAGGCCCTCGCGCATTGGCGCACGGCGCGTGACGTCGGGGCCCGGCGCGAGGCCGAGTGGCAGCAGCGGTTCGCGGCCTACCGGCAGGCCTTCCCGGACGTCGCGGCCGAGCTCGGTCGGCGCCTCGCGGGGCAGCTGCCGAGCGGCTGGGACAGCACGCTGCCGACGTTCACCCCAAAGGATGCGCAAGCCACCCGGGCGGCCTCAGGGAAGGCGTTGGCCGCGCTCGGGCCTAAGCTGCCGGAACTGGTCGGCGGGTCGGCGGATCTGGTCGAATCGACGATGGTCATCTTCCACGGGAGTGGGGATCTCGAGGCGAGCACTCTGGGCGAGCGGAACTTCCACTTCGGGATCCGCGAGCACGCGATGGGCGCGGTGATGAACGGCTTGCTGCTGCACGGGGGCGTGCGCCCGGTCGGGTCGACCTTCTTGATCTTCTCCGAGTACATGCGGCCGCCGATCCGGCTCGCCGCGTTGATGAAGCTCCCCGCGATCTACGTCTACACGCACGACTCGATCGGGCTCGGCGAGGACGGGCCCACCCATCAGCCAATCGAGCAGCTGGCGAGCCTGCGCGCCATCCCGAACACGCTCGTGATTCGGCCGGCCGACGCGAATGAGGTGGTCGAGGCGTGGCGCGCCGCGATCACGCACCGCGACGGCCCCGTCGTGCTGGTGTTCACGCGTCAGAAGCTCCCGGTATTCGACCGGGCGAAGACCGGGCCGGCGAGCGGGCTCCACAAGGGGGCGTACGTGCTCTCCGAGGCTGCGGGAGGGAAGCCGGCGGCGATCCTCATCTCGACGGGGTCGGAGGTCGAGCTCGTCGTAGCCGCCCAGGAAAAACTCGCGGCCGAAGGGATCGCCGCGCGGGTGGTCAGCATGCCGTGCATGGAGTTCTTCTCACGCCAGCCCGCCGCCTATCGAGACGAGGTCTTACCCCCGGGCGTCGCCGCGCGACTCGCGGTCGAGGCGGCCGTGGCACAGCCGTGGTATCGGTGGGTCGGGACGAACGGCGGGGTGCTCTCGATCGAGCATTTCGGCGCCTCGGCCCCCTACCAGCGGTTGTATCAGGAGTTCGGCTTGACGGTCGACGCGATCGTCCAGCGCGTGAAGGACTTGGTCAAGACAGCCGCGCGAGGATAAGGCGGGCCGCAGTCCGGCCGGATCGGACGCAGGCCGACACCCCGGCGCCGTCGATGCCCGCCCCCGCGATCGCGAGCGGCGGGAGACGATCGATCAGGGCGCGGAGCGCCGTGACGCGCGCGGCGTGGTCGGGCCCATACCGGGGCAGGCCCCGCACCCAAGAGAACGCCTTCGTCCAGAGCGGGGAGCCCGTGATGGCGAGGATGTTCGCGAGCAGCGCGTGCGCCACGGCTCCCGGGTCCTTGTCCACGGCGCCGAGGAAGGCGCGTAACAAGACCTGTCCCTCCGGAGCCCGGTCCGGGAACTTGCGGGAGGCGTAGGTGCAGGCCCGCAGCACGCCGCCTGAGGCCGGGGCGTCCTGAGCGACGACAAAGCCCGTGCCCTCCAAGGGAGCCCTGACCTGCTGCTCGTCGTAGACGAGCGAGACCGTCAGGCTCGGAAAGTAGTGCACCTCTACCAAGTCCTCCGCCAGCCGGACCCCGAGACTCGAGAGAAACCGCGCCGCCACCCAGGCCGGCACGGCAAGCACCACTCCCGCCACCTCGACGTCGCCGCCACCCGTCATCGCCAGACGGTAGCCCGAGGCCGACTGGACCACGCTCGCGACCGCGCTCTTCACGCGGACGGCTTGCCCCAGCCGAGCGGCGGCGGCTTCCACGATGTCCGCCATGCCGCCCGCGAAGCTGCGGAACCCTTGGCTCACCCCCTCGGGCGCAACGGCGATGCCGAGGAGTGCCGCCGCGCGACCCTCCTCTAAGGGCTCGAGGCGCGTCCCGGTCCAGAGCGAGGAGCCTCGCGCACGCTGCTCGACGACCCGGTCAGCGATCCCCGTCTGACGCGCGAGTTCGGGTAGCTCGGACTCGGACGCGAGAAAACCATCCGGTCCTCCTTCCACGATGCACCCGTCGCGGCGCTCGGTGACAATCACGCCGCCCGCTCGGGGGCCGGTTTCGAGCACGACAGGCTCGGCACCGCCCTGCACGAGCTCCCAGGCGGCCGTGAGCCCCGCGATGCCACCTCCGACCACCGCAACCTTCAATCCCACCCGTGATCCCGCGCCGCCCGCCGCACGACATCCGCCAACGCGCCAACGAGGAGCGGATCGTCGTTCAGCGACGCCGTCCGCTCAAGCCGCACGCCGAGCTCCGCCGCGGCCCGGCGAAGCTCCACGTCGATGTCGTAAAGGATCTCCACGTGGTCGCAGATGAAGCCGATCGGGACCACGAGGAAGGCGTCCTGACCCCGGCCAGCGAGCTCGCGAATCACGCTCTCCACGTCGGGACCAAGCCACGGCTCGGGCGTGGCCCCGGCGCTCTGGAAAGCAAAGAGCCAGCCGGTGAGACCGAGTCGCCGTGCCACCGCGTCCGCGCTCGCCCGCAGCTCCGTGGGGTAGGGGTCACCGGCCGTGAGGATCCGTTGGGGCAGGCTGTGCGCGGTGAACAGCACCTGCACGCGTTCGGGCGTGGGGAAGCGCGCCCGCGCCGCCTGGACGTGCGCCGCGACCGCGTCCAGAAACTTCGGCTCCTCGCCCCAACGCTCAACCATGGCGACCTCGAGCCGACCCGCAACCGCCTCGCGCAGCTTCTTCTCGTAGGCCGCGACCGACATCGTAGAGAAGTGGGGCGCCATGGCGACCCCGATGACGCGGCGGGCACCGCCCGCGACCAGCACGTCCACGGTTTCCTTGATGTAGGGGTGCCAGTGCCGCATGCCCACCCGCACGGTGTATCCGGGACCGAGGGCGCGCCCGAGCCCCGCCGCCTGGGCCTCGGTGAGCTCGCGAATCGGCGAGCGGCCGCCGATTTCGGCGTAGCGCTCGCGGATCTCTTCCACCAGCTCCGGTTTCGTGGGCCGCCCGCCGCGCACGTCGAGCAAGTAAGGCTCGACCTCGGCGAGCGAATTGGGGCCTCCGTAGGCCATCAGCAGGACCGCCACTGGCTCAGCAGCCATGTACGAGCTCCACGACCGTCTGAAGGGCTTCTATGGGCGTCTCCGGGAGCACGCCGTGCCCAAGGTTGAAGATGTGCCCGGGCCGGCCGGCGGCCCGGGCCAGGATATCGCGAACCCGCGCGGCGAGCGTATCGGGCGGCGCCAGCAAGGTGAGCGGGTCCAGGTTGCCTTGGATCGCCTGATCCGGCCGGAGGCGGTCCCACGCGGCGTCGAGCGGCAGCCGCCAATCGATGCCGATCACGTCCCCGCCCGCACCGCTGAAGTCCTCGAGAAACCCGGCCGTGCCCGTGCCGAAGTGGATCACGGGCGCGCCACCGCCTCGGGCGAGCTCGAGCGCGCGCCGGCTGTGGGGCGCGACGTAGGCGCGGTAGTCCTCCGGCGCAAGACACCCGACCCAGCTATCGAACAGTTGCACCGCGCCCGCGCCCGCCCGCGCCTGCGCGGCGAGGTAGCGCCCGGTGAGCTCGGCCAATCGCTCCATCAGCGTATGCCACGCCGCCGTCTCGCTGTACATGAAGCTCTTAGTCGCCGCGAAATTCCGGCTGGACCCCCCTTCGATGGCGTAGCTCGCAAGCGTGAAGGGCGCGCCCGCGAACCCAATGACCGGGACCTCGGCCGGCAGGGCGCGCGCCACGAGCCGGATGGTCTCGAGCACGTAACCGAGCGCTTCTTCCGGATCGACCGCGGGCAGGCGGGCGACGTGCGCCGGATGGCGAATCGGATTGGCGATGTGGGGCCCTTCGCCGGCGGCGAAGGACAGGCCGAGACCAAGCGGTTCGAAGGGGAGGAGGATGTCGGCGAACACGATTGCGGCGTCGACCCCGAGCCGCCCGACCGGCTGCAGCGTGACCTGGGTCGCGAGCTCGGGTTGGTGACAGAGCTCGAGGATCGAGTGATCGCGCCGGAGCGCGCGGTATTCAGGGAGGTAGCGTCCTGCCTGCCGCATGAACCACACCGGCGTGGCGGCGGTGGGCTCGCGGCGACACGCCTGGAGGAAGCGGCTCTTAGCCTGCAACCGTCGCTTCGCGCACCTCGGCGGGGGCGATGAAGACCGTGTCGCCCTCGAGCTTTACCCGGTAGGTCGCGACCGGAAGCACCGGCGGCCCGCCGAGCACCTGACCCGATTCGAGCGAGAAGATCCCCTCATGCCAGGGGCAGGTCACCGCACACCGCGCCGGGTCGAGAGTCCCCTCGGAGAGGGACGCGCGGGCATGCGTGCAGCGGTTCGCAATGGCGTAGATCGTCCCGTTCACGTTGAACAGGGCCACCGCTTCCCCCGCCGCATACACCCGCTTACTCGAGCCCGGGGGCAACTCCGCCAGCGTCGCCGCCGGGGTGAACCCGTCCGCCCGGGCCGCGCGACGGGCCACGCCCGTCGCCGCGCCCTGCCCGCCCAGGGTGTCCAGCATATCCCAAAGCGACATCTGGACGCAGGTTAACGTGGGCGTGTCGCGGAGCGTGTAGGAGGAGGCCTTGCTCTCGCGCAGCTCCATGACGAGGTCGAGAAACTCCGACGGCCGGTCTCCCTCGAACGCCACGATGAACTCCTGATCGTCCAGGCCGTAGGAGTACGTCGTGTTGAGCCGGATCGACGGGTACTTGCGACCGATGCGCACGTGCTCGTCCATCATCACCTGCCGCTCGGGCTTGGGCAGCATATACCAGGCCCGCGTCTTGATGAACGGGTACACGAACAGGTAGCGCGCGTCGCTCGGTCGGATGACGAGCCGCGAGGGCTGGGTCGGGTCCTCGGGAAACTCGTAAATCGAACGGCGGGTCATCGCGAGGTAGCTGTACGGCAGCGACAGGTAAGCGCCCAGGTCGGTGCGGTTCAACGCCGTCTGCAGGGCCACCAGCGCATCAAGGTCTTCGGCCACCTGCCAGAGCAGGAAGTCGCAGTCGCCCCGGATGCCCACAAGCCCGTAGGGCCTGAGCAAGAGCTGCCCGTGGAACCCTTCGATCGTCTGGCCGAACTCGACCTGCGAGTTCGCCTGCCGCTCGGCCGACAGCCGGCGCCATGCGGGGTCGAGCCTGTAGAAGGCGAAGCGGACGACCTGCCGTCGCTCGGTCATGCGATCAAAATAACCCCGGCGCGGCCCGCGGGGGACGCCCGCCGGCCAGCCCGCGTTCGGGGCTCCCGAGGCGTCATCGCCCGAGAAACCGGTTCAAGTGTCGGAGGTAATACACCAGGGCCAGGGCCGCGGCTCCGAAGATGATCCCCACGACGAGCGTCCCCACGCTCGGGTCCTGTCGATAGCTCCAGACGCTCCACACCGCAAATCCGGCGCAAAACGCGATGGCCGTCGCAATGAGGACACGGTGAAACGGGATCATCCGCCCTCAGGCGGGAACCTTGTCGAGCACCATCAGCGTGAGGAGGGCCGGCAGGTAGACGATCGACGCGAGGAACACGCGCCACGCCCGCCCCTCTGTGGCGACCCGGAGCATCCCGGCTGAGGCGGCGACGTAGGCGAACCCGAAGATGAGCGCCCCAAAGAAGTAGTAGCGCCCGGTCACGCCGACGACCGTTGGCAGGAGGCTCACGGGCACGAGCGCCGCCGCGTACAGCACCGCCATCAAACCCGTCGCGCGCCCCTCGGGGTCCTCAAGCGACAGCATGACGAACCCGCCGCGCCGGTAGTCCTCTCGATAGATCCAGGACAGCGCTAGAAAGTGCGGCAACTGCCAGAGAAAGAGGATCCAGAACAGCGCGAGCACAGCGGGCCCCAGCGCCCCGCCCGCGGCGGTCCAGCCGCCCACGATCGGCAGCGCCCCAGGCACGGCGCCGATCAGCGTGTTGAGCGACGTCCGGCGCTTGAGCGGGGTGTAGAGCAGCACATAGCTCGCGAGCGTGAGCCCCGCGAGCCCCGCGGTGAGCAGGTTCACCGCCCACCACAGGTAGACGACCCCCGCCCCCGAAATCACGGCCGCGAATACGGCCGCCGCACGCGGGCTCACCCGCCCCGAGGGCAGCGGCCGGCCCCGCGTCCGCTGCATGCGGCCGTCCGCCTCACGCTCCCGCAGCTGGTTGAAGGCGTTCGTCCCGGCGGCGACCAGGGCCGTGCCGAGCAGGGTATGCAGCAGCAGCGGCAGGTGTATGGAACCCCCCGCGCCGAGGTAGAACCCGGCTGCGGCGGTGAGCAGCACCAGCTGGGTTATACGGGGCTTCGTGAGTTCGAGAAACGCTACCAGATGTGCTCCGACATCCCGGCCGCGATGAAGATCAGGGCAAGTGGCACCGGGATCAGGACCATGATCCGCAGATTCCACCCTTCGAACTTGAGGTGCATGAAGTAGAGCGCCACGAGCAGCGCCTTCCACACGGCCGTGATCAAGAGCAGGAGCAGCTTGAGGTTCCGGGAGATCGGCAGCTGGAACGCGAGCCCCAGCTCGGCCGCCGTCAGGACCGCCAAGTACAGCCAAATCAGCAGATACGGCGGATGTTTGTGCGTCGCGGTCGCCATTAGCCCCTCAGACGAGGTAAACGATGGTGAACAAGATGATCCAGACCAGGTCGACGAAGTGCCAATACAGGCCAACCGTCTCGATGCCTGCGTAATCCTCGGGTGTGTACTTGCCGGGAAGCGCCTTCGTGAGGAACAAGTACGCCATGGACACGACGCCGCATGTCACGTGGAACCCGTGGAATCCGGTCATCGTGAAGAAGGTCGACCCATACAGTCCCATCGTCGCCGCTGGCAGTTGGCCCTTGGCGACCATGTCGGCGAGCTCGCTGCCGTCGCGGACGCCGCTCGGCAAGAACCCGCGCTCGACCAGATGCGTGTACTCGAAGACCTGAATGCCGACGAAGCAGGCGCCGCCGATGATCGTGACGAGGAGCCATATCCGCATCTTCCCCGGATCGCCGTCGGCGATCGCCGCGAAGGCCTTCACCATCGACACGGAGGAGCAGATGAGCAGGAACGTGTTGAAGGCCGTGATCTTGATGTTCAGCACCACGCCCGGCCGGGCCCAGTCGCCTGGGGCGCCGAAGCGGAGCACCACGTAGGAGCCGATCAGCGCGGCGAAGAACATCACCTCCGACGCGAGAAAGACCCACATCCCGAGCTTCTTGTTGTAGACGTCGAGCCCCCGTTCCGCGGGGAACGGCGGGCTCATGGCGGCAGTCGAAGCACTACTCATCGAGGCGGTCCCTTTCGCGCTCAGTGGGCGGGCGTGAGTGCCGGTTCGCGGTCAGTGGGCAGCTTGCGCGTCTGCGGGAGGAAGTCCTCGCTCACCTCCGGCGAGCTGAACTCATAAGGCCCACGGTAGACCGTGGGGGGCGTCTCCCAGTTCCCATGGGGCGCGGGCGACGGCAGCGTCCACTCGAGCCCGTTGTCCTCCCACGGATTCAGCGTCGCCTTCTTCCCGGCGAACATGCTCCACCAGAAGTTGATGAAGAACAGGGCCTGGGCCGCGAACAGGAGGAACGCACTGATCGAGATGAACACGTTCATCGGCTGATACGGCCGCAGGAAGGCGTAGATCGTCGGATCGTAGATCCGCCGCATGTGGCCGGCCATGCCGAGGATGTGCATCGGGAAGAACGTGCAATTATAGAAGACAAATGTGAGCCAGAAGTGCAGCTTGCCAAGCGGCTCATTCATCATCCGGCCGAACATCTTCGGGTACCAGAACACGATCGCACCGAAGATCGCGAACAGGCTGCCGCCGAACAGCACGTAGTGGATGTGGGCCACGATGAAGTAGGTGTCGTGAATGAACATGTCCACGGGCGTCGCGGCCATGAAGATGCCCGAAAGCCCGCCGATCGTGAACATCGACACGAACCCGATCGCGTGCAGCATGGGCACGTGGAACCGGATATTTCCTCGCCACATGGTGCCGAGCCAGTTAAACACCTTGATCGCCGACGGGACCGCGATGAGGAGCGTCGTCACCATGAACGAGGACCCGAGCGTCGGGTTCATCCCGCTCACGAACATGTGGTGGCCCCACACGATCCAGCCGAGGAAGCCGATCCCGATAATGGCGAACACCATCGA
>Ga0209415_10000536_pt1 | contig 70872 bp, 71 predicted proteins | sample PeaSoiSIISIP2007_FD_187696 | JGI IMG/M metagenome (GOLD analysis project Ga0209415, IMG submission 187696) | Peat soil microbial communities from Weissenstadt, Germany - SII-SIP-2007 (SPAdes) (version 2) | ecosystem: Environmental > Terrestrial > Soil > Wetlands > Peat | place: Germany...
GCGGAAGGCGCCGAGCATGCGCGAGGTGACCATGGCGACGCCGGGCTTGTGCACGCCGCGCGTCGTCATGCATTGATGCGCCGCCTCGATCACCACGGCGACGCCCTTGGGGCGCAGCACCTCGTCGAGCGTGTTGGCGATCTGTGCCGTCATCTTCTCCTGGATCTGGAGCCGCTTGGCGTAGACCTCGACGAGCCGCGCCAGCTTCGAGATGCCGACCACGCGGGTGGCCGGCAGGTAGGCGACGTGCGCCTTGCCGATGATCGGCGCGATGTGGTGCTCGCAATGGCTCTCGAAGCGGATGTCCTTGAGGACCACCATCTCGTCGTAGCCGTCGGTCTCCTCGAAGGTGCGCGCCAGGAGCTCGACCGGGTCCTCGTCGTAGCCCGAGAAATACTCCTCGAACGAGCGGACGACGCGCGACGGCGTGCCCAGCAGGCCCTCGCGGTCGGGATCGTCGCCGGCATATTGCAGCAGCAGCCGGACCGCCGCCTCGGCGTCCTCGCGGCTCGGGCGGGCGCGACCAGCCTCCAGCCCGCGTTTGTGATGGAGCGCCGTGATGTCGGCGCGCTTCGAATCCATGTCGCGAATCCTTTTCGTCGTTCCCGGAGGTTCAGTTGAGCTTCACCGGCTGGTGCGGACTGTCGAGCGACAAGGCGGGAACGGCGACGGCGAAGGACCCTCCGTCCCGCGTCTCCATCTCGTAGCTGCCAACCATGATGCCAGAGGGCGTGCTCAGGGGCGTGCCGCTGGTATATTCGTACGCTTCGCCGGGTTTCAAGACCGGCTGCTCGCCGACCACGCCGGGGCCGCGCACCTCGTTGACCCGGCCGATCGCGTCGGTGATGCGCCAATGCCGCCGGCGCAGCTGCACCGTCTCGCTGCCCTTGTTCTCGATGCGGACGTGATAGGCCCACACATAGTGATTGTCGGTCGGCGAGGACTGATCCTCGAGATAGACCGGCTTGACCGTCACCGTGATGGACCGGGTGGTCTCGGAATACACGCGCGCCCAATCCTTTGCATTTGTCCGGCGTCCATTGTGGACCGGCGGCGGCAAGCGTCAAGCGCGCGCTCGGCACGCGTGATCACGATTGCAATCCCCGACATCGTTAACTATTGTCGCCGGCGATGGGGATGGGGTTCCCCGAAACCGCCCGGCCTGGGCTGATGACCCCTGCTGCAATCAGGTGCGGTAGGGGCTTTTTATTGTCCGCTCCACCGCGCCGCCGCCCGGGTGGAGGAGCATGATGGACAATCAATGGCTGGCCTCGGCGCTGTGGATCGCGCTCGCGCTCGCGGCCGCCCTCGTCTCGATCTGGACCTCGGTGTCGGTGGCGTTGACCGAGATCGTGGTCGGCGCCGTCGCCGGCAACATCGTCGCGATGACCTTGACGCCGTGGATCAACTACATCGCCGGCTTCGGCGCGATCCTTCTGACCTTCCTCGCCGGCACCGAGATCGATCCCAAGGTGGTGCGCAAGCATTTCGGCGCCAGCATGAGCATCGGCGTCATGGGCTTCGTCGCGCCCTATCTCGGCTGCATGCTGGGCGCGCGCTATGGCTTGGGCTGGCCTTGGCCGCAGGCGCAGATCGCCGGCATCTCGCTGTCGACGACCTCGGTCGCGGTGGTCTACGCGGTGATGATCGAAACGGGGTTCAACAAGAGCGAGCTCGGCAAGATCATCCTCGCCGCCTGCTTCGTCAACGATCTCGGCACGGTGCTGGCGCTGGGCCTGGTCTTCGCCAACTACAACGGATGGCTCGCGCTCTTCGCGGTCGGCACGGTCGCGGTCCTCGCGGTGCTGCCGTGGACGGCCAAGCGCTTCTTCGCCTATGTCGGAACCCGCGTCAGCGAGCCCGAGATCAAGTTCGTGCTGGTGGTGCTGTTCGGCCTCGGCGGGCTCGCCAACCTGGCCAAGAGCGAGGCGGTGCTGCCGGCCTATCTCGTCGGCATGGTTCTGGCGCCGCTGTTCCTCGCCAACCGTGCGCTCCAGAACCGCATCCGCGTCATCGCCTTCGCCTTCCTGACGCCGTTCTATTTCCTCAAGGCGGGGTCGCTCATTGAGGCGCACGCGCTGGTGCAATCGGCGGGCCTCATCGTGCTCTTCCTCGCCATCAAGATGGCGACCAAGTTCGTCGGCATCCTGCCGCTGACGCGATACTTCAAGTTCGCGCCGCGCGACGGCATGTACACGACCCTGCTGATGTCGACGGGCCTGACCTTCGGCAGCATCTCGGCGCTGTTCGGCCTGACCAACCACATCATCGACCAGGAGCAATACACCATCCTCTTGACCGCGGTGATCGGCAGCGCCGTGGTGCCGACCCTGATCGCGCAGGCCTGGTTCCAGCCGAATTTCACGCCGCTCGAGGAGGATGCCTAGCTCTAGGCCGTCGCCTCTTCCGCCACGGGCACGCGCGTCACCACGTGCGCCTGGAGCGCCGGGAGCACCTCGCGGGCGAAGCGCCGCACCTGCTCGATATACATCTCCTGCGGCAAGGCGCCGGCGTTGAGCGTGACCTGGATGGTGTTGGCGCCGGCGCGGTCGACGATGGCGATGATGCGCTCGATCACTTCCTTGGGCGTGCCCCAGGCGAGCCGGTCGGCCATCCGCGCCACGTCGTCGAGCGTCATGTTGCGGAAATCGGCGCGCGCGCGCTCGACCTCGCGCAGGTTCTCGGGCCGCACATAGTCGATCGATTGGCTCGACATGTAGCCCGCCGCCTGGCCGAGGCTCGTTTCGGTGAAGTTGCCGTGGCTGAAGAGGGTGCGGTTGAAATAGAGAAAATAGGGCCCGTATTCCTTGATCGCCTGCGCCTTGCTATCGGCGATGTAGGCGCCGATGCCGAGCGAGAGATGATCGGGCGTGATGCGGTGGCCGTTGCGCGCGAGGCACTTGGCGAAATAGCGGATCATGTCCTCCTGCAAGCCGCCGGGGCGCAATCCTGGCGTGATGACGATGTCGTTCTTGCCGGCGAACTCGATCGACTCCTTGCTGCCGGTGACCGGTATCCACACCGGCGGGCGCGGGCGCTGCACCGGCCGGGGCCACAGCGCCACGTCCTTGTAGGACCAGAACTTGCCGCTGTAGGAGAAGATCTCCTCGGTCCAGGCGCGGGTGATGATCTCGTAGGCTTCCTCGAAGCGCGCTCGCGATTCGGCGAGCGGCACGTTGTGGACCTGATACTCGCGCGGGATGCCGCGGGCGAAGCCCGAGACCAGGCGTCCCCCGGACATGCAATCGATCATGGCGAGCTCTTCGGCGAGGCGCAGCGGCTCGTGCAGCGGCAGGAGATTGCCGTAGATCAGGAGCTTCGCCCGCTTGGTGCGCTGCGCCGCGGCCGACGCCATGAGGTTGGGCGAGTTCATCAGCCCGTAAGGCGAGCAGTGGTGCTCGTTGAAGCCGATCCCGTCGAAACCGAGCCGGTCGGCCTCTTCCCACGCCGTCAAATGCTCCTCGTATGTCCGCACCGCGACGTCGGACTTGAAATGCTTGCTGGGCAGCGGATAGGGCAGCTCGGTGCCGACCTTCAGATGCTCGAGCTGTTCGCCATAGGCCAGCAAGTCGAATAGGAAGACTCTCATCGCGCCGCTCCGCCGTCGGTCAGGGATCGACGCCTACCATGGGGCATCGGCACGGGGATCGGCAAGCCCGGGGTGGCGCGGTGCCCCGGTCGCGCGTTTGCGCGATCGAGGATTCACGATGGATTTGGACGGAACGGGGTTGGTGGAGCCGAGGGGGATCGAACCCCTGACCTCGACAGTGCGAACGTCGCGCTCTCCCATCTGAGCTACGGCCCCGACCGGGCGCGGACTATGGGTGGAGGGCGCGCATCCGTCAAGTCGGGGGCCCCTGTTCTTGCACCCCTTTGGGGCAGCGGCTAGGGTAGCCGGCCTTCCGGAGGAGCCATAAAAAGATGGGCGGTTTCCTGGTGCCGGTCATCGACGTCGTGATCGCGCTCCTCAATCTTTATTGGTGGGTCATCATCATCGCCGCGGTGGCGAGCTGGCTGATCGCGTTCGGCGTCATCAACACCTACAACCGCACCGTCGCCCGCGTGCTCGACGTGCTCTACCGCCTGACCGAGCCGGCGCTGCGGCCCATTCGCCAGTTCCTGCCGAATTTCGGCGGCATCGACATCTCGCCGGTGATCCTGCTGCTGATCATCTGGCTGATCGAGCGCGAGCTGATCCAGACCGAATATTATTTCTTCCGCCAATGACCGCGCGCCTCATCGACGGCAAGGCACATGCCGCCTCCTTGCGCGCCGTGATCGCTGCGGCCGCCGCCGACGCGAAGTCGCGCCACGCCATCGTGCCCGGGCTCGCCGCCGTGCTGGTGGGCGACGATCCGGCGAGCGATGTCTATGTCCGCAGCAAGGGCAAGGCGACCAAGGAAGCGGGGCTGGCGAGCTTCGAGCACCGCCTGCCCGCATCGACCAGCGAGGCCGAGCTGCTCGCGCTCGTCGCGCGCCTTAACGCCGACCAGGCGGTCGACGGCATCCTGGTGCAGCTGCCGCTGCCCAGGCAGATAGATCCGCAGCGCGTCATCGAGGCGATCGATCCGGCCAAGGACGTCGACGGATTTCACCCGCGCAATGTGGGCGCGCTGTGGAGCGGCGGCGCGGCGCTGGTGCCGTGTACGCCTTATGGCTGCCTTTTGCTTTTGCGCGCGAGCCTGGGGGCGCTGGCCGGGGCCGAGGCGGTGGTGATCGGCCGCTCCAACATCGTGGGCAAACCGGTGGCGGCGCTGCTGCTGGCCGAACATTGCACCGTCACTTTGGCTCATTCGCGTACCCGCGACCTACCCGCCGTGGCGCGCCGCGCCGACATCCTGGTCGCCGCCGCGGGCCGCGCCGAGATGGTGCGCGGCGCCTGGATCAAGCCGGGCGCGACCGTGATCGATGTCGGCATCAACCGCATTGCCGGCGAGGGCGGCAAGAGCCGGCTCGTGGGCGATGTCGCCTTCGCCGAGGCCGAGGCCGTCGCGGGCGCGATCACGCCGGTTCCGGGCGGGGTCGGGCCGATGACCATCGCCTGCCTGCTGCGCAACACCCTGGTCGCGGCGTGCCGCCGCCGCGGTCTCCCCGCCCCCGCGCTCTGACCGCTCAAGCGTCGTCGAGAAGCCCGTTCGCCTCGCCCAGCGCGGGTGCCTGCGCGTCGCCCGGCGCGGCGCGGAATTCCGGCGCCACCGGTACGGGAATGGCGGCAATGCGGCCGTCGGCGCTCGCGAGGCCCCAATCGAACAGACCGCGCGCCGCGAAATGCGGGTCGCGCATCGCCTCCTCAAGCGTCGCCGCGATCGAGCAGCACAAATCCTTGCCGGCGAAGCGGCGGCGCCATTCGGCAGCGGGCACGGCGCGGATCAGAGCCGCGACGGCGTCCTTCGTCGCGCCCGGGTCGCGCGCATCCTCGCGCAAGGCGGGCGCCAAGCCGATCTCGTCGCAGAAATTGGCCCAGAACCGGTCCTCGAGCGGCGCCGCCGCGACGAAGCGATCGTCCGCCGTGCGATAGATCTGGTAGCGCGGCGAGCCGCCGGTGACGAGCCCACCGCCCGGACGCGGCCACGCGCCGGCGACCTGCCCGTTGCCCATCGCCCAGTACATCCAGGCGAAAAGGTTGTCCGACATCGACACGTCGAGGCGGCAGCCTTCGCCGGTCGCGGCGCGGCGCTGCAGCGCCAGGAGGATGTTGATCACCGCGGGATAGGCGCCGCCGCCGATATCGGCGATGAGTGCCGGCGGCAGCACCGGCGTGCCGTCCGCGCCCGCCGAGAGCAAGAGCATGCCGGTGTCAGCGAGATAGTTGAGATCGTGGCCCGCGTCCTGCTCCCGCGTCCCGCCGCTGCCATAGCCGGTGATGGCGCAATAGACGAGCCGCGGATTGATCGCCTTCAACTGCGCATAGCCGATGCCGAGCCGCTCCATGACGCCGGGCCGGAACTGCTCCACAACCACGTCGGCGCGGCGCAGCAGCGGGTCGAGACGCGCCAGCGCGCCCGGTTCCTTCAAGTCGATCGCGATGCTGCGCTTGCCGCGATTGAGGAGCGCGAAATTGACGCTGGCGCCGCCGAACTTGGGGGTGTAGCGGCGCATCTCGTCGCCGCTGCCGAGCCGCTCGATCTTGATGATCTCGGCCCCGGCCTCGGCGAGGATCAAGGTCGCGAGCGGCCCGGGCAGGAGGGTGCTGAAATCCAGCACCAGGACGCCGTCGAGCGGTCGCATCGCCTAATCCTTGCCGCGCAGTTTGCGCTCCTTGGCGACGCGCGCGCGCCGCGCCGGGGCGTAGGCCGGCTCGCCATAGGCGGCCAAGAGCGCCGCGCTCACGTCGAAATGATGGGCGAGGCCGCTGCGCTCGAGGAGCGCGATCGGGCCCGTCGGATAGCCCAGGCCGAGGCGCACCGTGAGATCGAGATCGGCGGCGGTGGCGAGACCCTCGTCGAGCTTGGTCAGCGCAGCGTTGAAATAGGGCCGCACCAGCCGGTCGATGATGCGTCCGGCGATATCGTTGCAGAGCGCGACCGAGAGTCCCGCCGCGTCGAGAAACGCTTGCGCCGCCGCGAGCGACGAAGCGGATGTAGCCCCCTGGCGCACGAGTTCCACAAGATCGGAAGGCGGGTCGTCGCCGAGGCGAAAGCGTGCGAAACCTAGGATGTTCGCGGCACCCTCGCCGGCATGGACCGCAAGACATTCGGTCCCGAGCTCGATCAGGATCGCTGCCATGCGCCCGGGCGCGTCGATGCCGGCGAGTGCCGCGCCGGCGTCTTCGCCGATGAGGAGCGCGATGGAGGCATGGTCCCTGGCCGCGTCGAGGAGCGGATGAGGCGCGGGGAACGAGCGGCTGCCGCCGCGTTCGATCAGCATGTCGTTTTCCCTTACCCGCCGAACATCGCGTCGCGCTCGTAGCGGTAGAATCCTTGGCCCGTCTTGCGGCCGAGGTAACCCGCGGCGATCATGCGGCGCACCAGCGGCGGACAGGCGGCGCGCGGGTCGTTGGTCCGGCCGTGCAGCGCCTCGCACAGCAGGAGCTGCGTGTCGAGTCCAACGAGGTCGATGAGCGCGAGCGGCCCCATCGGATAGCCCAGGCCGCGCTGCACCGCGCGGTCGATGTCGGCGGGCTCGGCGACGCCCGTCTCGACCAGCCGGATCGCGTCGTTGTTGAACGGCACCAAGAGCGCGTTGAGGATGAAGCCGGGTCGGTCCTTGGTCTTGACCGGCCGCTGCCCCATCGCCTCGCAGAAGCGCCAGGCGGCGTCGAACGAATGATCGCTGGTCTTGAGGCCGGGCGACATCTCCACCAGCTTCATCAGCGGCGCGGGCAGGCAGAAATGCATGCCGACGAAGCGATCCTCGCGCCCCGAGCCGGCGGCGATCTCGGTGATCGACAAGGTCGAGGTGTTGGAGGCGAAGAGCGCGTGCGGTCCGCACACCGCGTCGAGCTTGGCGAACACCGCGTGCTTGACCGCCAGATCTTCGAACACCGCCTCGATCACGATGTCGCACGGCGCCATGTCCTCGATCCGGGTCGTCGAGACGGTATCGCCGAGAATCCGCTCGACCTCGCCCGCCTTGAGCCGGCCGCGCTCGACCGAGCGCTGGAGGAAGCCCTCGCTCTGGCGCCGCGCACGGTCGAGCGTGTCCCGGCTTTGATCGAGCACGATGGTGCGGAAGCCGGCGCGCGCGGCGACGAGGGCGATGCCCGCACCCATCGTGCCGCTGCCGGCGACGCCGACCGTCGCGATCTCCGCCATCCGTTAGCGCTCCATGAAGCTGCGGCCGATGAACTGGCGGTGGATCTGGTTGGTGCCTTCCCAGATCTGCGTCACCTTGGCGTCGCGGAACAGCCGCTCGACCCGGAAATCCTTGCAGTAGCCATAGCCGCCGAAGAGCTGCACGGCGTCGGTCGCGATCCGCATGGCGACGTCCGAGGCGCGCAGCTTGAGCATCGAGGCCTCGACCGCGAAATCCGCGGCGCCCGCATCGACCAGCCCGCCCACGTGCCACAGGAACGCCTCGGCAAGCGCCAGATCGGTCGCCATGTCGGCGAGCAGGAACTGGATGCCCTGGTGCTCGACGATGCGGCGCCCGCCTTGGCTGCGCTCGTTGACGTAGCGCACGGCATCCATGAAGGCGCTGCGCGCGATGCCCAGCGCATGCGCCGCGACGCTCGGGCGCGAGGTGTTGAGCGAGGCGAGCAAAATTTTCAGCCCTGCGCCCGGCGCAACCAGCAGGTTCGCGCGCGGCACGCGGCACTCCTCGAAGGCGAGCGCCGCGGTCGAGGACGCGCGGTGGCCGAGCTTGTCCTCGGTGCGCAGAACGCTCAGGCCCTTGGCGCCCTTCTCGATCACCAGCGCCGAGAGGGCGGCGCGCGGGTCATCGATCCCGGCCCATTTGCCGAACACGAGAAAGAGGTCGGCCACGTCGCCGTTGGTGATGAAGCTCTTGGTGCCGCTGACCACGATGTCGTCGCCGGACTGTGTAAAGCGGGTGCGCATCGCGGTTGCGTCGGAGCCCGCCTCGGGCTCGGTGATGGCGAGCGCGGCGAGCCCGCCGGCGGCGATGCGCGGCAGGAGGCGCGATTTCTGCTCCGCGGTGGCGAAATCGATCACCGGCTTCATAGCGTGGAAATTGGTCGCCCAGATGATCCCGGTCGAGGCGCAGGCTTCGCTCAAAGCGCGCACCGCGGCGAGATAGGCGACATAGGAGAGCGGCTGCCCGCCATAGTTCTCGGGCACGAACATCGCGTTGAGGCCGAGCGCGTTGATGGCGGCGACGTTGTCGTGCGGGAATTCGCCGCTGCGGTCGTAATGCTCGGCGCGCGGCGCGATGCGCGCGGCAGCCAGCGCGCGCACGCTGTCGAGCAGCATCGCTTCCTCCGGCGCGAGCGGGATCGCCGCGTCGAGCCGGTCGAAAACGTTCGTCCGCGCCATTTTCAGCGATCCTCGAAGCGCGGCTTGCGCTTCTCGAGGAAGGCGCGGAGCCCCTCCTCGGCATCATGCGTGCGATAGGCCAAGGTCGAGAGCTGCGCCTCGATCTTCAAGCCTTCGGCCAAAGGCACCGCGCCGGCGCTCCGCACGGCCTCGCGCGCGAAGCCCAGTGCCGGCAAACCGTGCTGCGTCATCTCGCGCGCGAACGCCATGCCCCCGTCGACCGGATCGCCGTCGATCAGGCGGTTGACGAGGCCGATGCGCAGCGCTTCCTCGGCATCGATCATGCGGCCCGACAGGATCAGCTCGAGCGCGCGCGCCTCGCCGACGAGGCGCGGCAGGCGCTGCGTGCCGCCATAGCCGGGAATGAGGCCGAGCTTGATCTCCGGCAATCCCATTCGCGCATTCCGGGTCGCAAGGCGGAAAGTGCAGGCGAGCGCCAGTTCGAGCCCGCCGCCGAGGGCGAGCCCGTTGACCAGCGCCACCGAGAAGATCGGCAGCTGGTCGAGCTTGGCGAAGATCGCTTGGCCCTGCTCCGCGGCGCGCTTGTCGTCGGCGAGAGCGCGGCCCGTCAGCTCCTTGATGTCGGCGCCGGCGCAGAATGCCTTGTCGCCCGCGCCGGTGACGAGGAGCGCGCGAGCGCCGCTCGCGGCCGCGTCGTCGAAAGCGGTAGCGAGCTCGCCCAGGATGGAGGCGGAAAGCGCGTTCAAGGCTTCGGGCCGATCGAGCGTGACGAGCGCGAACTCCTCCTTCCTGCTCAGTCTCACCGCCATGTCAGGCTCCTCCCTGGCGCTCCTGCCCCTTGGGCTCCTGCCATTGTATCGGCTCGAGCGCGATGCGTCCCGCCTTGGCCCGTTCGATCAGCTCGCGCTTCAGCACCTTGCCGCTGCCGGTGAGGGGAAATTCGTCGAGCGAAACGAAAAATTCCGGCATGTCGTAGATCGAGAGCCCGGCCTCACGCAGCGTCGCGAGCACATCCATCGCTGCGGGCCGGGCGCCGGCGCGCGGCACCACCGCGAGGCAGACCTTCTCGCCGAGCCTGCGGTCGGCCACCGGGAAGGCCGCGGCGCGGGCGATGTCGGGATGGCGGATCGCCAGGTCCTCGATCCGCACGGGATAGATGTTGTGGCCGCCGCGGATGATGAGGTCCTTCTTGCGGCCGAGGATTTCAAGACAGCCCTGCGCATCGAGGCGGCCCAAATCGCCGCTCATGAACCAGCCGTCGCGGTTGAATGAGGATTCGGTCGCCGCCTGGTCGCCGAAATAGCCTAACGTGAGCACGCCGCCGCGCCCGCCGATCTCGCCGATCTCGCCTTGAGCGGCCTCGATGTCGGGCGCCTCGGACTTGAAGATTCTGACCTCGTAGCCTTTGCAGGCGCGCCCGCAAGTGGCGGTGACGGTGCGGGCATCGTCGTCGGGAAGCGTGTATTGGTGCGAGCCGTTCTCGGTCATGCCGTAGATGTTCTGCGGCGCGACGCCGCGATCGAGGAATTCCTGTGCCGTCTCGCGTGGGATGGGCGCGCCTGCCATGTAGAAGATGCGCACGTCGCCCAGGCGCTCGAGCCCGCGCCTGCGCGCCGCGTCGAGCATGTCCATGGCGTGGGTCGGGACGCCCATCACATAGGTCGCGCCCGTCTCCAACAGCCAGTCCAGCGCGCTCGCCCCCGGCGGCGGATCGTTGACCACGAACTCGCAGCCCGCGACCAGCATCTGCTCCAGAGCGACCGTCGCGATGTGGTGGCTCAGCGGGCTCAGCGACAGGAGGATGGTGCGCTCGTCATGGTGCCAGTCGGCGACCATGGCGCGGCCGTTGGCGAGGAGCGTGTTGTCGGAATGCAGCACGCCCTTGGGCCGGCCGGTCGTGCCCGAGGTGAAGGCGAGATAGACAGGCGTGTCGGGATTGGCGTCGGGCGGGGGCTGCGGCAATGCTGCGCGCGGCGGCGCGGCGGCGCGGCCGGGCTCGACGCGAAACACCCGGCGCATCGACTTGACCGACGTGGCGGCGGCGAAGATGTCGCTGCGCGAAGCGTCGGCGCCATAGCCCGGCTCGGCGAAGAGCGCGGCCGCGCCGATGCCCGCGATGAGCGAGACCACCTCGGCCACCGTGAATGCGCGATGGAGCGACGGGTTGACGATGTAGCCGTTGCGCGAGCAGGCCAGCGTGACGACCACCGTCTCGACCCGGTTGGGGAGCCACACCGAGACGCGCTCGCCGCGCCTGACGCCCGCCGCGTGGAGTTCGGCCGCCACCGCGTCGACCCAGCCCAGCAGATCGGCCCAGGCAAGGCGGCGCCCAGCGTCGCGCAGCGCGAAGGCGGCGGGACGGCGCTCGGCCTGGCGGCGCAGCAGGGCATAGAGCGTGTCGGCCCGCCATACCCCCTCGGCGTAATGGCGGCGGGCGGTGGCAGGATCGTGCAGGGTGAGGATCGTGGTCACGGGGAGGCGAACTTAACCTCGCCCGGCGATCCTGAAAAGCCGTTCGCGGCCCGAGGCGCCCGCGCCTTCTTGTGGCGAGGATGCGCGCTGCGTAAGATCGCGTCGCCCATGCGCCGTCTCCCCGCCGCCCCGATCATCCTCGCCGCGCTCGCGCTCGGCGGATGCAGCTATGCCGATTCGCTGTTGGGCTTGGGGGCGCCGTCGCCGCCGAAGCCGGAACCGCCGGCCGCCGCCGCGCCAGCGCCAGCGCCGCCGGCGGCGAGCGCGGCCCCGTCCGCGCCCGCTTCCGAGACGCGCAAGCCCTTCGTCGTCATCCGATTCGAGGGCGGGCCGCCGCCCGACTACGCGCAAGGGCTCTACGCGGCGATGTCGGGCGCGCTGGAGCGGCGGCCGGGGGTGGCGTTCGATCTGGTCGCGGTGACGCGCGACCCGGACTCGGCCGAGCGCAATCTCACCACCATATTCCGCACCATCACCGGGATGGGCATGCCGGCCGAGCGCCTGTCGCTCTCGGCCGCCGCCGCCGCGGACGAGGCGACCGACGAGGTCTGGATCTATGTGCGCTGAGGCGGCGCGATGAACGAGGCGCCGCTCCATGCCAAGACCTTCCCCGTCACCTGGGACGAGCTGCACCGCCACGCCCGCGCGCTGGCCTGGCGCCTCCTGGAGCTGGGGCCATGGCGCGGCATCGTCGCGGTGACGCGCGGCGGACTGGTGCCGGCGGCGATCGTCGCGCGCGAGCTGGATATCAGGCTGGTCGATACGGTGTGCATCGCCAGCTACGAGGATCGCGCGCGGGGCGCGGTCGCGGTGCTGAAGACGATCGCGGGCGACGGCGAAGGCCTTCTCATCATCGACGATCTGGTCGATACCGGCGACACGGCGCGGGCGGTACGCGAAATGCTCCCTTTGGCGCATTTCGCCACCGTCTATGCCAAGCCCGAGGGCAGGCCCTTGGTTGACACTTATGTCACCGAGGTGAGCCAGGACACCTGGATCCTGTTCCCGTGGGACATCGCGCCGCAATTCGCGCCGCCGATCGCCGCGACGCGCGGCAACCGATGAGGGCCAGGGCGCTCGCGCTCGCGGCGCTCATGGCGCTGGCGCCGGCGGCGGGGGCCGAGCTGCGCCACGACATGGTCGAGAGCGCCGACCCGCGCGCCGCCGCCATCGGCCGGGACATCTTGCGCCAAGGCGGCAGCGCCGCCGACGCCGCCGCGGCGATGGCGGTGGCGCTGACCATCGTCGAGCCGCAATCGGCCGGCATCGGCGGCGGCGCGTTCTTGGTGCATTGGGGGGCGCGCGACCATGCGTTGGTGGCGCTCGACGGGCGCGAGAGCGCGCCGGCTTCGGCCCGGCCCGACCGGTTCCTCGACGCGAACGGCCAGCCGCTGCCGTTCTTCAACGCGATGCTGGGCGGGCGCTCCATTGGCGTGCCGGGGCTGCTGCGGCTGCTCGCGGTGGCGCACCAGCGCTTCGGCAAGCTGCCCTGGGCCAGCCTCATCGCGCCTTCGATCAAGCTCGCGGCGGAGGGCTATGCGCTGTCGCCCAGGGTGCGCGCCATCCTCGCCAACGACCGTGCCTTGCCCAAGACCGAGGCGGCGCGCGCGCTCTATTACCAGGCCGACGGCAGCGCCAAGCCGGCGGGCACGGTGATCGTCAACCCGGCGCTGGCCGAGACCTTGCGCGTCATCGCCAGCGCGGGCGCCGACGCGTTCTACACCGGCGCCATCGCGCACGACGTCGCGGATGCGGCGGCCGGCGCCACGCCCAAGGGCGACCTCACCGAGGCGGACCTCGCGTCCTACGCGGTGAAGGAGCGCGCGGTGGCATGCGCGCCCTATCGCGGCCATCGCGTGTGCGGCATGGGATTGCCGTCGGGCGAGGTGCCGATGCTGGAAATCCTGCGCCTGATCGAGCCGTTCGACCTCGCCCATCACGTCGCCGACGCGCAAGCCTGGCACCTTTTCGCCAGCGCCAGCAGGCTCGCCTATGCCGACCGGGCGCGCTGGCTGGGCGACCCGGATTTCGTCCCGGCGCCGGCCGAGGGGCTGCTCGATCCCGCCTACACCGCCGCCCGCGCCAAGCTCATCGATCCCGCGCAAGCGAGCCCCGGTCCAGCCGCGCCGGGCGATCCTCCGGGCAAGCGCAGCGATTTGTGGGGCGACGGCAGGGCGCCCGAGTTCCCCTCGACCTCGAACATCTCGGTGATCGACGGCGACGGCGACGCGGTGGCGATGACCGCGACCATCGAGTCGAATTTCGGCAGCCACGTGATGGTGCGGGGCTTCCTGCTCAACAACGAGCTGACGGATTTTTCATTCGTGCCCGAGGCGGACGGGCGCCCGGTCGCCAACCGGGTCGAGCCGGGCAAGCGACCGCTCTCGGCAATGAGCCCGACCATGATGTTCGGCGCGGACGGCGCGCTCGAGCTGGTGGTGGGCTCGGCGGGGGGACCGGCGATCATCTCCGACGTGGCCAAGGCGATCGTCGGCGTGGTGGATTGGCACGAGACACTGGCGGCGGCGATCGCGCTGCCCAACGTCGGCAACCGCAACGGCGCGACGGAGATCGAGACCTTCGCAGGAGCGGACGCGCTGGCGGCGGAGTTGACGAAGATGGGTCACAATGTCCGGATATGGCCGCGCGAGAGCGGCATCGGGGGGATATCGGTCACGCCGCAGGGGTTGGAGGGCGCGACGGACCCGAGGAGAGAGGGCGCGGCGTTGGGGGATTAGGGTGCATCAATCGCCAAGCGGCAATTTGATGCGCCGGAAGACCAAGGTCAGTTTCGCTTGGGTCGCGACAGATCAAGGAGGTTTCCTTGGTCTTGGCTCTCGGCGGCCGATAGCGATTGCGGCTTTTTGTCCGGCTTTACCAACGCACCTGCCTTCCGCAAGTCCCCGGAATCAAGCGTGGGATTCGTGCGGATTCGATCGAGCAACGTAGCCTGCTTGGGTTCGAGAGCAACTAGGCGCCCAGGACATTCAGAAGATCGAGGAGGTCCGTCGTGTATTCTGCGATCCACTCGTTGGGCTGGACCCTGTCGAGTGGCGATGGCGGGCGTCTGTCGCCCATGATTGGTCGCGTGCGATCGAGACGGCGATAGCTGAACCAGTGACGCAGAACTTGTTTTCCATCCACTTCATAGGCCCACACTGCCGGTGAGACATTCTCGACGTAGCCGTTGCCAACGCGAAGCCTGTGTTTGTTGATGTCATAATCGATCTGATTGGGAAGCGGCTCAGGAGCGCCTGGTATAGCGCCATTTGCAGGAATCGTTGGCGCACTTTCCTTAGGGAGGCGCGGCGGTCGCGCGGGACGTTCACTCGCCGGGTCGGAAAAACGTTCACCATACGTGTGAAGCCAGATGATCTCTCCCCCAAGCTTGGCAGCTTCGGCGAATAGCGCAGCGTTCGCCGTGAGCGGCACACGTACACCTGGGCGCTTTAAGTCTTTCGCAAATCGCACAACGAAATATGGATGAGCCAAGACGGCTGCTACATAAGCCACCACGTCTTCCGCGCTCACGCTACAGCCATAGACTTCGCTTAAGTACGTCAGGAATGCCGGTTTTAAGTTGCTGGTGCCCGCCATTTTGTCGCGCCAGAGCGGGTAAACCCGGCCCCCGAAGGAGCCTCTATAATGATGAATATCTGGAACGAGCCCTGCAAATGAAATCGCGGGTCCCGATGACGGAGAGACTAGCTCCAACGCCGTCAAGTAAACCTGCCTAGACGAATGGGCCTCCCATAGCCCGGGGTTGGGTCGGTTGATGAGGCGGGCGTCGGGGATGAGCCACTGGCGGTCGAAAGAGCGGAATGCGTAGCGGGTCGGCTCAATGCAAGGGCCTCGGTCATCGATGACCGCAATCGTCCGCGTCGGATGGCCTACTAACCCCTTAACGAGCTTTTTGCGGATGTGCTTATCGCCAGCGACAAGCCCTTCGCCCGGCTTGCCTTTGACAAGATGCGGATGAAAAAGCATCTCTTTCCTGCCAGTATCCACCTCCCGAGTCAGGACCGACCACCGCTCGCGAAGTGAAGCGGCATCAGGAGCGATGACCCAGGTCCGGCCGGGCATGACACCCGAAGCGTTGTCAACAAACAGATCGTCGAGCAACGGGTAACCGGCCCATGCGCCGGCGGACGCCGGCAGGAACGGGTCACGCCAACCGGCCGGGCAATCGACCCATCCCGAGCCGCCAAGTGAAAGGGCGGTCAGCGCCGCAAATTTCTCCTCGCGTCGACCTTCGGGCAGGGCGCGGAACCGAACGTGGGCCGGCGCCTCGGGGTCCGTTTTCGGCGTTCGCGCCGCGAGCACGATGCAGACTGGCTGCTGGACACCTTGGAAAATGCGCGTCGGGACATCGGGCTGGTGTCCTTCCGGCGAACAGTCGATCACCCAGATCTCCCTCGACAAGCTCCGTAGATCGCTTCGCATTTTTTCAAAGCCAGGCCCATTGAGGAATCCCGACACGGTGATGAAGCAGACGATACCGGCCTTGTCGGTCTCTTCCAGGCCCGTGGATGCCTTCAGGCCCGCGCCGAACACTTTCCACGTCGCCCAGCGCCAGAAATAAATGTAAAGGTTCTTCAGGTGCTTCGTGTGCGCGCCGAGACCCCACGCCGCCGGCGGCGTCCAGCGATCGAGGGGGGCCTCTCGCCCGTCGCTACCCTCCTCGATCCAACCGCCGCGTCCCTTCGCTTTTTCCTTGTACGGCGGATTTCCTATGACGACTGTGATCGGCTGATCGCGCTTGACGGCGTTGGCCTCTCGCCGAGACCTTGCGATCGGTTGCAGAATTTGCGGGAGTCGTTCTTCTTCGACGTACGGGTTGCCGAGCGTATCCGTAATGAACAGTCGCAGTTCTGGAACATTGGGCGACTTGATGAGAGAATGTATTTCCGCAAGCAGACGTAGTTGCGCAACGGCAAACGGGCCGAACTGAATCTCGAATCCGAAAATGCGTTGGGCCGCAGCCGAGATCGCCGCCGGGACCGCACCGGCTCCTTGGTCACTTTCAACCGTCGCCGCGATTTGACGAAGGATGCCGAGCAAAAACGTGCCGGTGCCGGCAGCGGGGTCCGCGACGGTAACGTCCGTCGAAGCGAATCCCAACGCGCGGTCGAACAAGTGAGTGCTACGAAGCGCTTCGTTTGCGAGGCGCACCATCGCGCCCACGACCTCGGGCGGTGTGTAGTACGACCCGGTACGCTTGCGCAGCACGTTGTCGTAAATCTCCAGGAAATCCTGGTAGAAGTAGAGCCAAGTATCGGGATTGCCTTTGCTCAGCGACGACCAATCGACAACATCGAGCACGCGCGTCAGCGTTCCAAGCGATGTGCTGAGCGCTGCCTGATTGGCGCTATCGTCCGTTAGCACACGGAGAGCGGCCCCGATCAGCGAGTTGGTCGGACGAAGTTCCTCAGCGGCCCGCCCGATGCCGTTGGCGAGCGAGATGCCGCGGGCACGAGCGACCAAAAGCCCAAAAGTTACCGCCTGTGCATAACCGTCGGCGAACTGCTCGTCGGACGCCTCCGGGAAGAGGAGCAATCGCCAATCTTGGGCAAGCTCCTTAAGGGAGGTGCTCCCGAGCGCGAGCTGTTCGGTTACTTCGTCTCTGAGTAGCCGGCACAGACGCGCGCTTAGCTCGGCTAACTGCTTTGCGTTGCGCGGCGGTATGGGTTGCCACGTGAGGAAGTTGAAAAACAGGGGTAGCAAGGACGGCGGAGCCGAGAGCGACGCGCCCGCGGTTTCCACATCGCCCTGCAGGTGAACTATTTCGCCGTCGAGATGTCCATCACGCCAAACGCTGAAGGCATTGCCGTCGGTATATAGGATGTTGGGAAGCGACTGCAGTTTCTTCCATTGCGCCTTGTCGTGTGCGTCTGAAAATCGGCGGGGATCGGCCCCTTTTCCAGGAGCCTTTACTTCAATGAAGCCCACCAAGGCTTTGTTTACGACAACTGCGTAGTCAGGGCGTGTCTTGATTTCCGATTGCGAGGTTTCACCGACCATGTTAACGGTGTCGTCCGACATTCCTAGAAGGGCGGAAAGTTCGCGCACGAGCGCTTCCAGCGGAGCGCGCAACTGATCCTCGGGCGCACCCGATACGGCAGCGTTCGAAAATTTGGCTTTGGTCAGCTTTCCAAAGGCCGAAACCGCACCGTGAAGAGAATGCTCGTGCGCCAATGCTAGGGACCCCTTGTAAACCGGCGCGGCGTTTGACTATAGCGGAATATCGAAGATTCGCCGCTGAACTCTTCGACCCAACGCGAGCCCCCCACGCCGCTCGACCCCCATGTCGAAACTCTCCTCGCCGCGTTCGCCGCCGCCGGGCGGCTGAAGGTCTGCGAGCTTTCGCCGGAGGAGGCGCGGCAGGGGATCGTCGGGCTGGCGCAGGCGGTCGATGCCAAGGACGTGCCGATCGGCCGGATCGAGGACGGGACTTGGGCCGCGCCGGGCGGGCGCCTCGCCTGGCGCAGCTACACGCCCCAAGGCGAAGCGGGCAAAATCCTGTCCGGCCCGGTCAGTACTCCGCCGCGGGCGGCACTGCCGGCGTCGCCGCGCCCAATTTCGCCGCCGGCGCGCGTTCCGCCGGCTCGATCTTTTCCAGTTTGACCACGACGCGGCGGTTCTGCGCCTGGTTTTCCGGCAGGGGATTTCCGTCGGCGTCGCGATTGGGCAGCTTGGGAAACGTATCGGCATAGCCGGCGGCGCGGAGCTTCCGCGCCGGGATGCCTTGATCGAGAAGGAAATGCACCACCGACGCGGCGCGCGCGGTCGACAGCTCCCAGTTGGACGGGAATTGCGCGGTATGGACCGGCGTGTCGTCGGTGTGGCCCTCGACGGTGATCGCATAGCCCTTGAACGCGTCCGATGCGAGCCTGGCGGCGGCGTCGCGCAGGATGGCCTCGCCCGCGCTGCTCAACGTCGCCGATCCGCTGCCGAAAAACGCGGCGCTGCTGATTTCGAGGATGGTGATCCGGTCGCCCTTGGGCTCGGTCTCGACCGGCGCGTGCGGCGCGGCGACGGCTTGAAGCGCTGCGGCGGCCATGACCGGAGCCGTGTCGGGTTCGACGGGGGCGGCGATCCTGGGCGGCGGCGGTTCCTCGGGCGGCGCGGGCGGATCGTCCGTCGGGGCCGCGGCGCGCGCCAGTCCGTGGAACGGCAGATTGCCCTCGAGGAAATCCTTCGGCTGCACCGGCAGCGCGACGGTCGCCAGCGCCGGAACCGGTTTCGGCACGTCCTTCCGGGCGATCGAAATCGTCAGGAAGACGGCAAAGAAGCACAGCAGCAAGGTGATCATGTCGGCATAGGTCATCAGCCAGTCGTCGGCGTGATGATGCTGCTCGCGCCGTGCGTGCGGGCGCGGTTTCATGCGGCGACCGCCTTCAGATGCGGCGGCCGCGCGGCGGGCTGGGCCTCGGCCGCGAACTGGTCGAGATAGTCATGGCTTTCCGGCCGCAGGAAGCTGTTCAGGCGGTCCTTGATGAAGCCCGGCGATTTGTCGCTGACCAGCATCACCATGCCTTCGGTGATCAGCTGGTTGCGGAAGCGGCGCTTCTCGACCGCCTGGCGCAGCTTCGCCGCCGCGGGCATGTAGACCATGCGCGCCGACAGGACGCCGTAAAGCGTCGAAAGGAACGACACCGACAGGCTGGCGCCGATGCCGGAGACATCGTCATTCAGGTTGCACAGCATCGCCACCATGCCGATCAGCGTGCCGATCATGCCGAAGGCGGGCGCGTGGCTCGACATGGTGTGCAGCACCTCGACCGGAACGCTGTCGCGCTCGTAAGCCGCGTCGGCGGCGGTCTCCATCATGGCGCGCACGTCCTGGGGCGAATACCCGCTCACCACCATGTTGAGCCCGTATTTGACGAAGGGGTCGGCGATGCCGCGCTTGGCGAGGCTCGCCTCGAGGCGGCGCATGCCCTTTTCCTTGACCATCAAGGCCCAGCCGATGATCTCGATCATGTCGCGATGAAGATTGTCCCGCGGCGCGTCGTGCGGCTTCTTGAACTCCTTGAGCATCGCGCTGACGACCGCGAGCGCGCGGCGGACATCGTCGGCCTCGAAACTCATGAAGGCGACCGCGATCACCCCGCCCACCACCACCACCAGGCCCTCGATGCTGAAGAAGGCCAGCAGGCTGTGCGTGCTCAGCGCAATCGCGCCCAGGATGAACAGAAACCCGAGCGCCACGCCCATCAGCGGGGCGCGGGCATAAGATCGAAGCGAATTCAGGCTGAAATGGTGCATGGAATTTCCTTCGCGTGCGAAAGGGCACGCGCCCGCGAACGGGTCTCGCCGCTCTTCAAGCAACGGCCGTGCCATCGAGGCATGGCTCTTAAGGCGCTGATTCGGCAGCACTTTCATTTCGCGCGAGGGACCCCGGGGAAAATATCGCCGGGCCGCGCGACAAAATCTGCCGATGTGGCGCCGGCGGTTCGCTAGGGTGGGGGAGAGGCGCTCGCCGCCGCGATCCGGAACCAAGGACTCCGCGATGCCGCTCGACCCCCATGTCGAAACCCTGCTCGCCGCGTTCGCCGCCGCGGGGCGCCCCAAAGTGTGGGAGCTGACGCCCGCGGAGGCGCGGCAGGGGATCGTCGCGCTGGCGCAGGCGGTCGACGCCAAGGATGTGCCGATCGGCCGGATCGAGGACGGGACTTGGCCGGCGCCGGGCGGACCCCTCGCCTATCGCCGCTACACGCCCCAGGGTGCCGCCGGCGAAACGCTCCCCGGCCTCGTCTATTTCCACGGCGGCGGCTTCGTCATCGGCTCGGTCGAGACGCATGAAGGGCTGTGCCGCCTGCTCGCCAACGCCAGCGGCGCGCGCGTCGTGTCGGTCGAATACCGCCTCGCGCCCGAGCACCGCTTCCCGGCCGCGGTCGAGGACGGATGCGCCGCGATCGCGTGGGTGGCGGAGAATGCGCCGGCGCTGGGCGTCGATCGCGCGCGGATCGCGGTGGGCGGGGATTCGGCGGGTGCTACGCTCGCCGCGGTGGTGTGCCAATATGCCCGCGATCATGGCCCCAGGATCGCGCTGCAGCTCCTGCTCTGTCCCGCGACAAGGCTCGACGCCGACACCGCGTCGCGCCGCATCTTCGAGGACGGGTTCTTTCTCGAGGCGCTGTCGATGGAATGGTTCGCGCGGCACTATGTCGGCTCGGACACCATGCCCGCCGACCCGCGCCTGTCGCCGCTGCTCGCGGCCGACCTCTCGCGCCTGCCCGAGGCGCATATCCACACCGCCGCGTTCGATCCGCTGCGCGACGAGGGGAAGGACTATGCCGGGCGCCTCGCGCAGGCCGGCATCGCGGTGCGCTACACCTGCCACCCCGGCATGATCCATCATTTCTACTGCATGGCCGGCGCCATTCCCTATGCCCATGTCGCGGTCGCTTCGATGGGCGCGGCGGTCAAGGCGGCGCTTAGGACCGCATGAGCGACGATCCCGCCGCGCGCCCCGCCATCACGCTCGAGCCCGGCCACCACAAGCGCGCGGCCTCGGGCCATCCGTGGGTCTATTCCAACGAGCTGCGCATGGACGCCGCGGCGAAGGCGCTGCCGCGCGGCAGCCTGGTCACGGTGAAGGATGCGAGCGGGCGCGCGCTGGGCGTCGCCACGTTCAATGCCAACGCCTTGATCGCGGCGCGCATCCTCGACACCGATGCCAAGCGCGCCATCGACCGCGATTTCTTCGCCGCCCGCATCGAGCGCGCGCTGGCGCTGCGGCGGCGGCTTTATGACGAGCCGTTCTATCGCCTCATCCATGCCGAGGCGGACGGGCTGCCAGGGCTGGTGATCGACCGCTATGGCGATGTCGCGGCGGCACAGCTCAACACCGCCGGCATGGTGGCGCTCGAGGGCGAGATCGTGCACGCGCTCGAAGCGACGCTCGGGGCCAAAGCCATCGTGCTCAGGAACGATGCGACATCGCGCGCGGTCGAGGGGCTCGCCGAGGAGACGCGCGTGGCCTTGGGCACGCTCGAAGGGCCGGTGGAGCTTGCCGAGAACGGCGCCGTCTTCCTCGCCGACCTCATCGGCGGGCAGAAGACCGGCTGGTTCTTCGATCAGCGCGAGAACCGGCGCTTCGTCGCGCGGCTCAGCGCCGGGGGGCGCGTGCTCGACGCCTATTGCTATGGCGGCGGCTTCGCGATCCAGGCGGCGCTGCGCGGCGCCGACCGCGTCCTCGGCATCGACCGCTCCGAGCCTGCGCTGGCGCTCGCGGCGCAAGCCGCCGAACGTAACTCCGTTGGCGAGCGCTGCCGCTTCGCGCGCGGCGAGGCTTTCGCCGAACTGGCGCGGCTCGGCGCATCGCACGAGCGCTTCGACGTCGTGATCGCCGACCCGCCGGCTTTCGTGCGCACGCGCAAGGATCTGGGGCCGGGCCTGCGCGGCTACCGCAAGCTGGCGCGGCTCGCTTCTGCGCTGGTGGCGCCGGGCGGCGTCCTGTTCCTCGCGTCCTGCTCGCACAATGTGAGCCCTGAGGATTTCGCCGAATCCGTGCGCCGCGGGCTCGGCGATGCCGAGCGCACCGGCCGCATCATCCGCGCATCGGGCGCCGCGCCCGACCATCCGGTCCATCCCGCGCTGCCCGAGAGTGCCTATCTGAAAGCGCTCGCCCTCGTGCTGGATTGAGGCGCTTCATTGCGATAGCCTCGTCCCTGCGGCAAATCCGGGGGCCGAATTGAGCGACCAGGACCAGATCGAAGGCAGCCAGATCCTCGATCAAGTGGCGGCGCGCGGCGTTGAGTTCATCGTCTCCGTGCCCGACATCACGACGAGCCAGGGCTTGCTGTGGCCGATCGTCACGGACAAGCGCTTCCGCCTCGTGCGCGTGTGCAAGGAGGACGAGGGCGTGTCGATCTGCGCCGCCTTGTCCTTCTGCGACAAGCGCGCGCTGCTGCTGATCCAGTACACCGGCCTGCTTGATTCCCTGAACGCGCTGCGCGCGGCGGGGTGCGAGTACAAGCTGCCGGTCTGCATGATGGTCGGGCTGCTGGAGAAGGAGCCCAACGTGCCGCCGACCCAGTCCGCGCGCTTCGGCGTGCGCATCGTCGAGCCCATCCTCGACGCCATGGGCATCCCGCACGACGTCTTCGAACTCCATGGCGACGCGCCGCGGATCGGGCCCGCGATCGACAAATCCTACCGCGACTCTTGGCCCGCGGCGCTCCTCATCGGCAGGCGGATCTAGCCATGATGCGACGCGACCTCGCCTTCCGCATCCTCGCCCGCCACGTGCGCGACGAGATCGTCGTGCCGGTCTACCAGGGGGCGCAGGAATGGCGCGCGCTCCGGCCCGACCATGCGCTGACATATTATTCGATCGGCGCGATGGGGCAGGCCTCGTCGGCGGCGCTGGGCCTCGCGCTGGGGCGGCCCGACAAGCGCGTCATCGTGCTCGACGGCGACGGCAGCCTGCTGATGAATCTTGGCACGCTCGTCACCATCGCCAGCCAGGCACCCGCGAACCTTGTTCATTTCGTGTGCCAGAACGGCATGTACGAGGCCAACGGCGCGCATCCGATCCCCGGGCGCGACCGCCTGAATTTCGCGGCCTTGGCGAAGGCCGCGGGCTATCCCAAGACCTACGAGTTCTCCGATCTCGGCGAGTTCGAGGCCAAGGTCGCGGGTGTCCTCGGCGTGGCGGGGCCGGTGTTCGCGACCTTGAAGCTGGTGCCCGGCGAACCGCCGCCCCAGGACTACACCTTCATCCACGGCGCGGGCGCGCGCGAGACCTTCAAGGCGGCCCTAAAGCGCGGCTGATCACCCTTCGCCTTCGAGCGCCGATGGAGCGCGGCGGCGGCGGTCGAGATCGATCACGTTGGCAACATCGCCGTTGCGCGGCGCCGGTAGCTTCAGCACGAACATCGTGCCGGCGCCGGTGCTGTCGGCGAGCGCGATCTCGCCGCCATGGGCGCGCATCACCTCGCGCGCGATGGCGAGGCCAAGCCCGGTGCCGCCCGGCCGCGCCGAGCCCGCGAACGGCCGGAACAGATTCTCCCGCGCCTTGGGCGCCAGCCCCGGCCCGTCGTCGGCGAGCTCGATCACGGCCTCGCCACCCTCCACGCGGGCGCGGATCGTGAGCCGGCGGGCGCCCGCCTCGACCGCGTTCAAGGCCAGGTTCTGCAGCACGCCGAAGAGCTGATCGCGGTCGGCGTCGACCATCAGCGCCGGCGGCACCTCGCTCGCGAGCGCGAAGCCGCCCTCGCCCGGCCGCTCGACCAGCTCGGCCAATTCCGCCACCAAGGGTGCCAGCGCGAAGCGGCGCACCAGCGGCGGCGGCGCACCCTCGCCGGTGAAGGACAGCGTGCGCGCGCATAGCGCGACGGCGCGGTCGATCGCGGCGACGAGGCGAGGCGTCAGCCGTCGCACCTCGGGCGCGGCGATGCCGGAGAGCCCGTCGGACGCGAGCCGCGCGGTCGAGAGGATGTTGCGCAGATCGTGGTTGATCTTGGCGACCGCGGTGCCGAGCGCCGCCAGCCGCTCCTTGTGGCGCAGCGCCTGGCGCACGGTCTCCTGCATCGCCGCCAGCTCGCGCTGGGCGAGGCCCAGCTCGTCGCCGCGCCGCGCGGGCACGATGACGCGCGCCGCGTCCTCAGGGTCGTCGCGGAAAGCGATCATGCTGGCGATGAGGCGCCGGAGCGGCGTCACCAGGAGCCGGCGCAGGCTGACATAGAGGAGCGCGCCAATCAGCGCCGAGGTCAGAATCGAGAGTTCGAGGATGCGCCCGGCGAAGCCCCACATGGCGCCTCTGAGCGGCTGCTCGTCGAGGAAGATCTCGACCACGTCGCCCGGCTCCTTGGGCGAGATCGCGAGGACGCGCAGCACGCGGTTCTCCGATCGCGCCAGCGCCTCCAGCGCATCGCCCATCGGCATCAGCAACCCGGCGCCGCGCAGATCGTAGGTCGCGTCGATTGGCGGCGGGTTCTCCTCGCCGAGCATCAAGGTCATGTTGGACTTGTGGACGACGATGCCGTGGACGCCGACATGGGCGAGGAGCCGGGTCGCGAGGTCCTGGCTCACCATGTTGTCGGGTGTTGCCTCGAGCGCGAAAATCGCGAGATGCGCCGCGTCGATATGGTCGTTGAGATAGGCGAGGCGGAAGCGCGACAGCGCCGGCACGAAGATCAGCACCTCGATCGCCATGACGAAAGCGACGGTGAGGGCGAGGAGCCGGACCGAAAGGCCGCGCGGGACCGAATGAAGCGCCGTCATGCGCCATGCCGAAAGAAAAGGATCCGCTAAAGCCTAACACAAATTCGGGCCCACGCCGAATCGGGCGGCGTTGACTTGGGTCCCCCGCTCCCTTATAGAGCGCGCTCGATCGCGTGCAGCAGGCCCGCCGGAGTTCTCGCCCTTGAAGCGCACCTACCAGCCGAGCAAACTCGTCCGCAAGCGCCGTCATGGCTTTCGCAAGCGGATGGCGACGGTGGGCGGAAGGCGGGTCCTGTCGAGCCGCCGCGCCAAGGGCCGCAAGCGTCTTTCGGCCTAAACCGCCGGGAGGCGCAGCGCCATGGCGCCGCTCGCGCGCCTCAAGAAGCGGGCAGAATTCCTGCATGTCGCCGGCAAGGGGCGCAAATGGACGACGCCCGGTCTCATCCTTCAAGCCCTGTCACGCGACGCCGACGCGACGCCGCGGGTCGGGTTCACCGCCAGCCGGAGGGTCGGCGGCGCGGTCGAGCGCAACCGGGCGCGGCGCCGCATGCGTGAAGCGGCGCGCCGCCTTCTCGCCCGGCACGCGGCGCCCGGCGACTATGTCCTGATCGCGCGCGGCGCGACCCGCACGCGCGATTTCGCCCTGCTGCTCGGCGATCTCGAGACCGCGCTGAAGCGCCTCGGCGCGTGGCGCCAAGGAGACGCGCCGTGAGCGCGCTTCTGCGCGGCTTCATCCGGCTCTACCAGCTCGTGCTGGCGCCGCTGGTCGGGCCGCGCTGCCGCTATCTGCCGAGCTGCTCGGACTACGCCGCCGAGGCGATCCACGAGCACGGCGCGCTTCACGGCAGCGTGATGGCGGCGCGCCGGCTGCTGAGCTGCCATCCCTGGGGCGGCAGCGGCTATGATCCCGTGCCGCCGGCCCGCCGCTAGGACGCGCATGGACGAACAGCAACGCAACCTCTTCATCGCCATCGCCTTGTCCCTGGCGATCCTGTTCGTGTTCCAGTTCTGGTTCGCGCCGCGCCAGGCGCAGCAGCAGCAGGCGCAACAGGCACAACAGAACCAGAGCGCGCCCGCGACGCCCGTGCCCGAGAAGGCGGCCGCCCCGCCCGCGCCCGCGCCCGGCATGAGCGGCACGCCCCCGGCCCATGCCGCGCCGCGCGCCGACGTGCTGGGCAAGGCGCCGCGCGTCACCATCGCAACGCCGCGCCTCAACGGCTCCATCGATCTCAACGGCGCGCGCATCGACGATTTGACGCTCGTCAATTATCACGAGACCGTGGACCCCAAGAGCCCCGAGATCGTGCTCCTGGCGCCCGAAGGCAGCGAGCAGCCCTATTTCGTCGAGCTCGGCTGGGTCGCGTCCGATGCCAAGACCAAGCTGCCGGGGCCGGACACGAAATGGACCGGCCAGGGCGCGCTGGCGCCCGACCATCCGCTTGACCTCACCTGGGACAACGGCGAGGGCCTCACCTTCACCCGGCGCATCGCCATCGATCCCGAATACATGTTCAGCGTGACGCAGACGGTGGTGAACCACGGGGCCGCGCCGGTAACGCTCCTCCCCTACGGGCTGGTGCAGCGCTCGGGCGAAGTGCCGGTGTCGTCGACCTATCTCCTGCACGAGGGTCCGATCGGCGTCTTCAACGGCACGCTCCAGGACGGCTACAAATACGCCGACCTCAAATCCGGCGAGAAGGACTTCGCGACCGTCGGCGGGTGGATGGGCTTCACCGACAAGTACTGGCTGGTGTCGCTCATCCCCGATCTCGACGAGCCGGCCAAGGCGCGGATGCGCTTCAGCGAGCGCGACAACACCGACGTCTACCAAGTCGACTACACCGGCGGCGAGCGGGTGGTGGCGCCGGGCGGGACCGCGAGCGCCACGACCCGAATTTTCGCCGGGGCCAAGGAAGTGGCGCTCCTCGACCGCTACGAAGCGCAAGGACGCGTGCCGCGCTTCGACCGCGCCATCGATTTCGGCTGGTTCTATTTCCTCACCAAGCCGATCTTCCTGACGCTCGACTTCTTCTATCACCTGATCGGCAATTTCGGCCTCGCGATCATGCTGCTGACGGTGCTGATCAAGCTGCTGTTCTTTCCGCTCGCCAACAAGTCCTACCGCGCGATGAGCAAGATGAAGCTGCTCCAGCCGGAGATGGCGAAGCTGCGCGAGCGCTTCGGCGACGACAAGCAGAAGATCAACCAGGAGATGATGGCGCTCTACAAGCGCGTCGGTGCCAACCCGATGGCGGGCTGCCTGCCGATCGTCATCCAGATCCCGGTGTTCTTCTCGCTCTACAAGACGCTCTACGTCACCATCGAGATGCGGCACGCGCCGTTCTACGGCTGGATCCACGATCTCTCGGCGCCCGATCCGACGACATTCGTCAACCTGTTCGGGCTCATACCCTTCACCCCGCCGGACATCTCGTTCCTGCATATCGGCGCGTGGCCGCTCATCATGGGCTGCACCATGTTCCTGCAGCAGAAGCTCAATCCGCAGCCCCCCGATCCGATGCAGGCGAAGATGTTCATGATCCTGCCGGTCGTGTTCACCTTCATGCTGGCGCCGTTCGCGGCCGGGCTGGTGATCTATTGGAGCTGGAACAACCTCCTATCGATCGCGCAGCAATGGCTGATCATGCGCCAGGCGCGGCCGAAGACGTAGGCGCGCTCTTCCCGCCCGAGCCCGCGCCCGATGCGGCGATGATCGAGGCCGGGCGCCTGCTCTTCGCGCAGGAATGCCGCTTCGTCGCGGCGGCCGCCGACGAGAGCGGCCTGCCGCCCGATACGCTGCCCGAGGTCGCGATCCTCGGCCGCTCCAATGTCGGCAAGTCCTCGCTGGTCAACGCGCTCACCGGCCGCGCCGCCCTGGCGCGCGTGTCGCACGCGCCGGGACGCACGCGCCAGATCATCTTCTTCGAGCTGCGCCGGCTGATGCTGGCCGACCTGCCGGGCTATGGCTTCGCATCCGCGCCCAAGGAAGAGATCAAGCGCTGGAGCCGGTTCGTGCCGTTCTATGTCAGGGGTCGCGCCGCGCTGAAGCGCACGCTCGTCCTGATCGACGCGCGCCACGGCCTGATGCGCGCCGACCGCGACTTCATGGAGATGCTCGACAAGGCCGCGGTGTCGTATCAGATCGTGCTCACCAAGCGCGACAAGGTGGCGCCCGCGGAGCTCGCCGCGCGCCTCGAACAGATCGCTTCCGAGCTCAAATCGCATGTCGCGGCGCACCCGCAGCTCCACGTGACGAGCGCGCACAAGGGGCTCGGCATCGCCGAACTGCGCGCGACGCTGGCCGCGCTGGCGGCGCCGCCGGACGCGCGCTAAGGTCGGCGCATGGCCGAGCCCATGACCGATCCCGGCGCCAAGGCCGCGACGCTCGCCGCGGCTCTGCCGTATCTGCGCCGCTACTCGGGTGCGACGATCGTCGTCAAATATGGCGGCCACGCCATGGGCGACAGCGCGGTCGGCACCATGTTCGCCGAGGACATCGTGCTCCTGAAGCAGGTCGGCATGAACCCGATCGTGGTCCATGGCGGCGGCCCGCAGATCGGCCAGATGCTCGAGCGGCTCAAGATCAAGAGCTCGTTCGTCGATGGGCTTCGCGTCACCGACGCCGCCACCGTCGAGATTGTCGAGATGGTGCTGTCGGGCTCGATCAACAAGGAGATCGTGACCGCCATCAACAAGGCCGGCGGCCAGGCGATCGGGCTTTCCGGCAAGGACGCGACCTTGATCCGCGCCAAGAAGCTCGAGCGCACGCGGCGCGACCCCGACTCCAACATCGAGAAGGTGCTCGATCTGGGCTTCGTCGGCCAGCCGACCGAAATCAACGCCGCGATGCTCGAGCTGTTCCGCCATTCCGACATCATCCCGGTGATTGCGCCCATCGGCGTCGGCGACGAAGGCGAGACCTTCAACATCAACGCCGACACCGCGGCAGGTGCCGTCGCGGCGGCGGTCAAGGCCAAGCGGTTCCTGCTGCTGACCGACGTCGCCGGCGTGCTCGACCGCGACAAGCGTCTCATCCATCAGCTCACCATCGACGAGGCGGAGCGGCTCCTCGGCGACGGCACCATCGGCGGCGGCATGATCCCCAAGGTCGCGACCTGCCTCGAGGCGGTGATCGGCGGAGTCGAGGCGGCGGCCATCATCGACGGCCGCGTGCCGCACGCCATCCTGCTCGAGCTGTTCGCCGAGGGCGCCGGCACCCTCATCAGCCGCGAGGCCTCCGCCGCATGAACGACCTCCCCGCCGCGCCGCCCAAGAAGAAGACCGCGGCGCCGGAGCGCGACTATCCCGATCTCCACGACCATCTGAAGGCGCTCGACGCGGCCGGGCTGCTGGTCACGGTCGACCGCGCCATCGACAAGGACACGGAGATGCACCCGCTGGTGCGGTGGCAGTTCCGCGGCGGGATCAAGGAGAAGGACCGCAAGGCGTTCCTGTTCCGCAACGTGGTCGACGCCAAGGGCCGCCACTACGACATTCCGGTGGTGGTGGGCGCGCTTGCCGCCAACCGCGAGATCTATCGCATCGGCATGGGCTGCGCGCTCGATCAGATCAGCGAGGTGTGGGCGCGCGCCGTGGCGCAGCCGATCCGGCCGCGCGTGGTGGCGACGGCGCCGTGCCACGACATCGTGATCTCGGGCGACGCGCTCGACCGGCCGGGCAACGGGCTCGACGGATTGCCGATACCAATCTCGACGCCGGGCTGGGACATCTCGCCCTACTCCACGCTGTCGCAATACATCACGCGCGACCCTGACACCCAGGTCCAGAACATGGGCATCTATCGCGGCCAGGTGAAGGCGCCGCGCCGGCTTGGCATGAACCCCTCGCTCGAGCTGCGCCCCGGCATCTACGTGCATTGGGAGAAGGCGCGCGCCAAGGGACAGAAGCTCCCCGCGGCGGTGGTGCTGGGCGCGCCCCCCTGCATCGCCTTCGCCGCGGCGCAGAAGCTGCCCGAGACCATGGACGAGATGGCCGTGGCCGGCGCGCTGGTGGGGGCGCCCATCAACCTGGTGCGGGCGAAGACGGTCGACCTGCTGGTGCCGGCCGAGGCAGAGATCGTCATCGAAGGCTTGATCGACACCGAATGGCTCGAGCCCGAGGCGCCGTTCGGCGAATCGCACGGCCACGTCAATCTCCAGGAGATGAACGCATTCATGGAGGTGACCTGCATCACCCGCCGGCGCGACGCGATCCTCACCTCGATCATCTCGCAGGTGACGCCAAGCGAGTCGAGCGTGATGAAGCGGGTGGCGCTGGAGCCGATGCTGCTGGCCCATGTGCGGGACGTGCTCGGCGTCGCCGGCGTGAAGCGCGTCTCGATGCACGAGCCCTTGACCAACCTGCGCAAGGTGATCGTGCTGGTGATGGAGCGCGGGACGCCCACGACCGAGATCTGGCGCGCGCTCCACGGCGCGGCCTCGCTCCATCGCGCCGCCGGCAAGTACGTGATCGCTGTCAACGACGACATCGATCCCGACAATGCCGATGCCTTGTTCTGGGCCATGTCCTACCGCGCCAATCCGGTGCTCGACCTCGAGGTTCTGGGGCACCGCGACCAGGGGCACGGGCCGCGCAGCAAGCGCAATGGCGGCGAGGACGGGTCGGTGCTGATCGACGCCACGCTCAAGGAGGCGTTCCCACCGATCTCGCTGCCGAAGCGCGAGTTCATGGAGCGCGCCCGCGTGATCTGGGACGAGCTGGGCCTGCCCGCACTCGAGCCGGAGACGCCGTGGTTCGGCTATTCGCTCGGCGAATGGCCCGACGATCTCGAGCAAGCGGCGCAGCGCGCGGTCAAGGGCGAGTATTTCGAGACCGGCGCGGAACTCGCCAAGCGGCGGCGCAACGACCTCAAGATCAACACCGAGGTCCGCGACCTCAAGCCGCCAGCACCGAAGAAGAAGTAAGAGTTGGCGACGCCCGCCGCGGACCCGTTGCGGGACGGGGGCGGCGGGCGCCGTTTCAACGCCGGGCGCCGAAGTGGACGCCGCGGGCGGTGAATTCCGCACAGGGGTAACGGGCTCGCCGGCCGGCGCGAGAACCGGCGGGCCCGTCCCCGTATCGGCGCCGGGACTGGGCTTCGGCGCCGCTCGAGAGGTTCGGTCTCTCACCTCCCTGAAGCAAAGCCGATGCCACATGGGCAGGCAGGCCTTTCCACGAGTCGCGGCCTGGTTTTCCCTGCTTCTTGCCGTAATTTCATGCGCCTGGCGCGGCAACCTGACGAATTCTTGGGCACCCCCTGGCCCGGGCGCGCCGAGGCCCTATATCATTGGCGCATGATGGCCGGCATGACAGGACGGGCGATGGCGGGCGGCGGGCGCCCGCTCGGCGAGATCGAGACCTGGATCTTCGATCTCGACAATACGCTCTACCCCGCGACCTCGACCGTCTATCCCGAGGTCGAGGAGCGCATGAACGCGTTCATCATGGCCGAGCTGAGGCTCGATCTCGACTCGGCCGTGGCATTGCGCAAGCGCTTCTTCGCCGCGCATGGCACCACCCTGCGCGGGCTGATGAACGAGTACGGGCTCCCGCCCAAGCCGTTCCTCGATTATGTTCACGAGCTCGACCTGTCGAACCTCGAGCGCAACGAGCGCCTGGGCGCGGCGATCGCAGCGCTGCCGGGGCGCAAGCTCATTTTCACCAACGCAACCCAGCGCCATGCCGAGCGCGTGCTGGCACAACTCGGCCTCGCTGCGCATTTCGGCGCCATCCACGACATCGAGGCCTGCGCCTACGTGCCGAAGCCCCATCCCAGCGGGTATCGCGCGCTGCTCGCCCGCCATACGGTCGCAGCCGAGCGCGCCGCGATGATCGAGGACATCGCCTCGAACCTCGCCCCCGCAGCCGCGCTCGGCATGACCACGATCTGGCTCACCGGCGGCCCGCACGCCGAGGACGCCGACAAGGACGCCGATCATATCCATCACGTGGTCGAGGATCTGGCCGCGTTCCTGGCCGGGATCGCGCCGCCGGTCATTCCGGCAGCGGAATAAATTCGCTCTCGCCCGGCACGGCGGCGAAGCGACCCGCCTTCCAGTCCGCCTTGGCCTGTTCGATGCGCTCCTCGCGGCTCGAGACGAAGTTCCACCAGATGTGACGCGGCCCGTCGAGCCGCGCGCCGCCGAGCAGCAGCAGGCGCGACGCTTCGACCGCCGCAAGCACAGGCGCCGCGCCGGGCGCCGCGACCAGGAACCGCTCCGGCCCGAATGTCGCTCCGTCCAGCGTGATCGCGCCCGAGATCACGTAGACGCCGCGCTCCTCGTACCCGGCCGGGAATTCGAGACGCGCGCCGGACGCGAGCGCCACATCGGCGCAGAAGAGATCGCTCAGCGTCGCCACCGGCGAGCGCGCGCCATAGAGCGATCCGGCGATGATGCGCACGTCCTTGCCCTCGCCCGCGACCCTCGGCAGCGCGGTCGCCGGGTGATGGGCGAAGCTCGGCGCCGTTTCCTCGTGCTCCCGCGGCAGCGCGACCCAGAGCTGCAGCCCGGCGAGCATCGATGGGCCGCGCCGCTTCTCCGGCGGCGTGCGCTCGGAATGAACGATGCCGCGCCCAGCGGTCATCCAGTTGACCGCGCCCGGCCGGATCGGCTGGACCGTGCCGAGACTGTCGCGATGCATGATCTCGCCGTCGAGGAGATATGTGACGGTGGCGAGCCCGATATGGGGATGCGGCCGCACGTCGAGCCCCTGTCCGGCCGATAGCGACTTCGGCCCGAGCTGGTCGAAGAACACGAACGGGCCGACCGCGCGGCGCTGGGCGAAAGGCAGCACGCGCCGCACCACGAAGCCCTCGCCAAGATCGCGTGCCCGCGGCGCGATCTCGAGCTCGAGCGACGCGGGCAGGCTCACGACGCGGTGCCCCACACCTCGCGCGCGGTCTCGACCACGAGGCGGAGCTTCGCCTTCTCGTCCTCGACGGTGACGCGGTTGCCTTCCATGGTGCTGGCGAAGCCGCATTGCGGGCTCAGGGCGAGGCGCTCCAGCGGCACTATGCGCGCGGCTTCGTCGATGCGGCGCTTCAATTCGTCCTTGGCCTCGAGGCGCGGCGTTTTGGAGGTAACGAGGCCCAGCACCGCGACCTTGTCGCCGCTGAGATAGCGTAGCGGCGCGAAGCCGCCGGCGCGGGGCGAGTCGTACTCGAGGAAGAAGCCGTCGATGGCGAGATCGCCGAACACGACCTCGGCGACCGGGTCGTAGCCGCCGTCGGCCACCCAGGCGCTCATGTGGTTGCCGCGGCACATGTGCATGCACATTGTGAGATCGCGCGGCCGGTCGCGCACGACGTCGTTCAGCAGCGCGACATAGCGGCGCGGCAGCGCGTCCGGGTCCTCGCCGATGGTCCTGGCATGGTCGCGCAGCCGCGGGTCGCACAGGAACGGCAGGTTGGTCTCGTCGATCTGCACATAGCGGCAGCCGGCTGCGTAGAGCGCCGCGATCTCCTCGCGATAGACCCGCGCCAGATCGGCGAAGAATCCGTCCATGTCCGGGTACGCGAGTTTATCAACCGCCGCGCGGCCGCCGCGGAAATGCGCCAGGGTCGGCGACGGGATCGGCTGCTTCGCCACCAGCCCATACTTGTCGGCCACCGGTTTGAGGTCGGCGAAGTCCAGGACCGAGAGCGGGCGCGTGCGCTTGAGCTTGCCGCGCACCTCGAGCCGGGGCGGCGCAAACTCGACATCGCCCTTCTCGTCGTGGAACTTGACCGCGATCGCGCCGCGATATTCGAGCCCCTCGATGCGCTCGAGGAAATCCATCGCCCAGTGGCGGCGGTGGAACTCGCCATCGGTGCAGACCGCGAGCCCGACCTCCTTCTGCAGCGCCACCGCGTCGACGATGTGCGCGCTCTCGATGCGGAACAGCTCCTCGGCCCCGATCTCGCCCTTGGCGCGCCGGGCGCGCGCCTCGTGCAATGCCTGGGGGCGCAACAGGCTGCCGACGATGTCGGCCTTGAAAGGCGGTTTCCTGGCCATGGTCGCTCTCCCTGTTCTTGGCCGCGATGATGGAGCGCGGAAGAGGCCCGGCGCAACACCCCGCGCCTTGACGGCCCGATGCCGCGGCGAGGATGATGCCCCGGCACGGACGCGAGCGACGCCATGACCACAGACGAGCTGCAAGCGACCATCGACGCCGCCTGGGAGGCGCGCGAGACGGTGAATTCCGCCACCGCCGGCAAGGTGCGGGACGCCGTCGACGCGGCGCTCGCCGCGCTCGACGCCGGCACATTGCGCGTCGCCGAGAAAGAGGGCGGCGCCTGGCGCGTCCATCAGTGGCTCAAGAAGGCGGTGCTGCTGTCGTTCCGCTTGAACGACATGACCGAGATCGGCAACGGTCCAGGCGCGGCCCGGTGGTGGGACAAGATCCCGTCGAAATTCGCCGGCTGGGACGAGGCGCGGTTTCGCGCCGCGGGATTCCGCGCGGTGCCGACCAGCGTGGTGCGGCGCTCGGCCTATATCGCGCCGGGCGTGGTGCTGATGCCGTCCTTCGTCAATGTCGGCGCCTATGTCGATAGCGGCACCATGATCGACACCTGGTCGACCGTCGGCTCGTGCGCGCAGATCGGCAAGAACTGCCACATCTCGGGCGGCGTCGGCATCGGCGGCGTGCTCGAGCCGGTGCAGGCCGAGCCCGTCATCATCGAGGACGATTGCTTCATCGGCGCGCGCAGCGAAGTGGCCGAAGGCGTCATCGTGGAGCGCGGCTCGGTCTTGGCGATGGGGGTCTTCCTCGGCGCCTCGACGCGGATCGTCGACCGCGCCACCGGAGAGACGCATCGGGGCCGCGTGCCCGAATATTCGGTGGTGGTGCCGGGCAGTCTGCCCGGCAAGCCTCTCCCCAACGGCAGCCCCGGCCCGAGCCTCTATTGCGCCGTGATCGTCAAGCGGGTCGACGAGCGCACCCGCGCCAAGACCTCGATCAACGAGCTGCTGCGCGACTGATGACGCTCGACGCGCTCGACCTCGCCCAGCGCCTCATCCGCGCGCCGAGCGTGACGCCGGCAGACGCGGGCGCCATCCCGCTCCTCAAATCCGAGCTCGAGCACCTGGGCTTCGCGTGCGAGACGGTCGAGTTTGCCGAGCCCGGCACTGCGCCGGTGCTGAACCTCTATGCGCGGCTGGGCACAAGCGGGCGCAATTTCTGCTTCGCCGGCCACACCGACGTGGTGCCGCCGGGCGATCGAGCGGCGTGGAGCGTCGATCCCTTCGCCGGAATCGTGCGCGACGGCAAGCTCTGGGGCCGCGGCGCCGTCGACATGAAGAGCGCGCTCGCCGCCATGGTGGCGGCCTGCGCCGCGTTCCTAGATGGGCGCGGGCGCGGCTTCGGCGGCTCGATCAGCTTCCTCGTCACCGGCGACGAGGAGGCCGACGCCATCAACGGCACGCGCAAGGTGCTCGACTGGATCGCGGCCAAGGGCGAGCGGCTCGACGCCTGCGTCGTCGGCGAGCCGACCAGCGCCGAGACCTTCGGCGACATGGTGAAGATCGGGCGGCGCGGCAGCCTCAACGGCTTCCTCACGGTCCACGGCGTGCAGGGCCACACCGCGTACCCGCATCTCGCCGACAACGCGGCCGAGCGCCTGGTCGCGATGCTGCACGCGCTGACCAGCGCGACGCTCGACCGCGGCAATGCGCATTTCGGCGCCTCGACCATCGCGGTCTCGACCGTCGATGTCGGCAATCCGACCACCAACGTCATTCCGGCGACGGCGCGCGCCGTCTTCAACGTGCGCTTCAACGATGCCTGGTCGAGCGCGACCTTGGAGCGCTGGCTCCGCGAGACGCTTGACCGCGCCGGCGGGCGCTACGAGCTGCGCCTCAAGGTGAGCGGCGAATCGTTCCTGGTTCCACCCGGCGAGGTGAGCGACATCCTCGCCGCCGCGATCGAGCGCGTCACCGGGCGACGGCCCGAGTTCAGCACCACCGGCGGCACGTCGGATGCCCGCTTCATCCACCGCTTCTGCCCGCTCGCCGAGTTCGGGCTCCTCAATCTCACCGCGCACAAGGTGGACGAGAACGTCGCCGCCGCGGACATCGCCGCGTTGGCGGAAATCTACCGCATCGTGCTCGAGCTTTACTTTGCGCGATAGCGCGTTGCACCCATGCTGACCCTGCGCGAGGCGACATACGGGATCTACGGCGCGTGGCGGCTGGCGTGGCGCGACCGCACGGCGATGACGTGGTTCGACCGCAGCTACGCCGGCGCGATCCGCTCGTTCTGGGCCGGGGCGATCTGCTATCCCCCGTTCGTCGTGCTGCTGCTGCTGCGGCTCGAAGGGCCCGATCTTCAGTCACCCGCAGTCTATCGCATCCTGCTGGTCGAGACCATCGGCTATGTCACGGGCTGGGCGGCCTATCCGCTGTTGGCGCTGCCGATCTGCCGTTGGCTCGCGCCGGAGGAGCGCGCGCTGGGCTTCATCATCGCCTACAACTGGTCGCAGGTGCTGCAGACGGCGCTGCTGCTGCCGATCGCCGCGGTGGGGGCGCTACACGTCGTACCCGTCTATACGGTGGCTTATGTCGGCACCGTCGCCTACATCGCCATTCTCGTCTACGAGTGGTTCATCGCCCGCATCGCGCTCGACGCCGGCGCGCTGCCGGCAACGGCGTTGGTGATGCTCGATGTCGTGGTCGGCGGGCTGTTGTCGCAATTGACCGTGGTGCTGTCCGGTCAGTCGCTGGGATAGATCACCCGCACCAGCGTCAGCCCCTCGGCGGGAGCGGTCGGGCCGCCGGCGCGCCGGTCGCGTGCCTCGAGCGCGCGCGCCACATCGTCCGCGCCCCACTTGCCTTCGCCGACGAGCTTCAGCGTCCCCACCATGTTGCGCACCTGGTGGTGGAGGAAGGATCGCGCCCGCGCCTCGACCACGATCTCGTCGCCCGTGCGCGCGATGTCGAGCGCGTCGAGCGTCTTCACTGGCGAGCGCGCCTGGCACAGCGAATCGCGGAACGAGGTGAAATCGTGGCGCCCGAGCAGGAGGCGCGACGCCACCGCCATCGCGGCCTCGTCGAGGCGGCGGCCGACATGCCAGACCCGGCCGCGCTCGAGCGCCGGCGGCGGGCGGCGGTTGAGGATGCGGTAGCGATAGACCCGCCCCCGCGCCGAGCGCCGCGCGTCGAATGTCGCTGGCACCTCTTCCGCCTGGAGCACCGCCACAGCGTGCGGCTTCATGTGCTGGTTGAGCGCGTTGCGCACGGTTTCGGGCGAAGCGGCGCGCGGCAGGTCGAGATGCGCGACCTGGCCCAGCGCGTGGACGCCGGCATCGGTGCGTCCGGCGCCGTGGACCGTGACGCGCGTGCCGCAGAAGCGCTCGACCGCCTCCTCGACGATCTGCTGCACCGACAGCCCGTTCTTCTGGCGCTGCCAGCCGACCAAGCCGGCGCCGTCATATTCGAGGGTCAGCTTGAAGCGGGGCATGGCAGGACCGTGCCGGGCGGCACCGGAAAGCCGCGCAGGAAAGGCTTGGTCTCGACTGGCGCGCGGCCCGGGCGCTGCAATATCAGCGGCCGCAGCGCACCTTCGCCGCAGGCGATCGTAAGCGCGTCGTCGAGCACGGTGCCGGGCGCGGCGCCGGCGCGCTCGGGCTCGACCGACGCCGCGAGCAGCCTTATGCGCTCGCCATGCTCGAACCAAGTGCCGGGCGAGGGATTGAGCGCGCGCACCCGGCGCTCGAGTGCTACGGCGGGGAGGCACCAATCGAGCCGCCCCTCCTCGCGCCCGATCTTGCGCGCGTATGTCGCGCCTTCCGCAGGCTGGGGATGCGGCGCGAGCGTGCCCGCCGCCAGCCCCTCCAACGCCCGGAGCATCAGCGCCGCGCCGCGCTCGGCGAGCGTGTCGTGAAGTTCGGCGGCGGTGGTGGCGGGGCCGATCGGCACCGGCTCGGCGAGGAGCACGGGGCCGGTATCGAGGCCCTCGTCCATCTGCATGATGCTGACGCCGGTCTCGGCATCGCCGGCCATGATCGCGCGCTCGATCGGCGCGGCGCCGCGCCAGCGCGGCAGCAGCGAGGCATGGACATTGAGGCACCCGAGAAGCGGCGCGGCGAGCATCGCCTTGGGCAGGATGAGGCCATAGGCCGCCACCACCGCCGCATCGAGCCCGAGCGCCCCGAGCCACGCCGCCTCGCCGTCGTCGAGCCGCGCCGGCATGCGCAAGGCGAGCCCCGCCGCCTCGGCCGCGCGCTCGACCGGCGAGGGCAGCTTCTTGTGGCCGCGCCCCGAGGGCCGCGGCGGCTGGCAATAGACCGCTTCGATGCGGTGCGGCGAGGCGATGAGCGCCTTCAGCACGCGCTCGGCGAAGCGGGGCGTGCCAAGAAAAGCGAGCCGCAGCGGTGTCAAGCCGGGACCGGGGCCTTCTGGCGCTTGGCCTTGGCGAGCTTGCGCAGGATGATGCCGCGCTTCAGCGACGAGATGTGATCGACGAACAGCACGCCCTCGAGATGATCCATCTCGTGCTGGATGCAGGTCGCGAGCAGCCCCTTGGCGTTGAGTTCGCGGATCTCGTTGTTCTCGTCGAGATAGCGCAGCTTGATCTCGGCCGGGCGGGCCACGTCGGCGTAATGCTCGGGCAGCGACAGGCAGCCCTCCTGCACGGTGATGATCTGGTCCGAGCGCCACAGGATCTGGGGATTGGCGAGCTTGTAGGGCGCGGGCTTCTCGCCGTCGCGCGCGCAATCGACCACGATGACGCGGAGCGCCTGGCCGACCTGCGGCGCGGCGAGGCCGATGCCGGGCGCCTCGTACATGGTCTCGAGCATGTCGGCCATGAGGCGGCGCACGCGCTCGTCGACGCGCGTGACCGTCTTGGCCTTGAGCTTGAGGCGCGGATCGGGCGCGGTGATGATCGGAAGGACCGCCATGGCGAGGATTAGGTATGATGCGCGGGGCGATTCGTCAACCGCGAGCGGCGGTGGGGTGACGGGTTGGCCGTTGGGAAAGGGGCAACTAAGATGCCGGCCGAACACCCTCCGTTCGGAAGGGGTACCAATCATGATCTGGGCCGTCGCACTGGCCGCTGTGCTATCGCTCGTTGCGGCGATTTGCGCCTTCCTGGCGTTCATAAACGGCTGGTACGCCGCCCGCACCGCAGCGACCGCCGATACGGTGGGCAAACTACTTATCACCGAGACCGACCGTGTGCGCCAATTTGGCGACGAGCAAGCCAGGGGACTGCGAGAGGAGCTTGGTCGGCGCATCGACGGGGGGATTCAAGCGATCGGCGAGCGCGCGTCGTGGATCGGCACGAAACTCGATCAAGAAGTCGGACGCATGGGGGTGGAAGCCCAAACAAATCGCGACGAGCTACGCCGTGCAATCGAAAGCGCACTGACGCAATACGGCACCCATCAGAAGGAGCGGCTTGAGAATGTGGCGGCGGCTCTCGGCACATTGACGGAAAAGCAAGACAAAGCCGCCGAGGCTCTTAGACAGAGCGTGGAGGCGCGTCTCGATTCCATTCGAACCGAGAGCGTCGCAAAACTCGAGGAAATGCGAAAGACGGTCGACGAAAAGCTGCAGACGACACTCGAGGCGCGGCTCGGTGACTCTTTTCGCAGCGTGGTCGAGCAGCTTGAGCGGGTTCATAGCGGCATCGGCGAAATGCAGTCGATGGCGGCCAATGTCGGAGACCTCAAGAAGTTACTTTCGAACGTGCGTGTCCGCGGCACGTTCGGCGAGCTTCATCTCGGCACCCTATTGGACCAATTTCTCTCGGCCGAGCAATTCATAAAAAACGCGGTCACAAAGCCGGGCAGTCAGGAGCGCGTGGAGTTCGCCATTAAATTACCGGGAAGGGATACTGAGAACGAGGTCCTGCTTCCCGTCGATTCCAAATTCCCGCTGGAAGATTACGAGCGATTGCTCGCTGCGGAGGAAGCCGGCGATTCTGAAAAGGTTGCCGAGGCCAGCCGGGGGCTGGAAACCCGTATCAAGCTATTTGCAAAGACTATTAGCGACAAGTACGTCAACCCGCCCCTAACCACCAATTTCGCAATCCTGTTTCTGCCGACGGAAAGCCTCTATGCGGAAGTGCTGCGACGTCCCGGGCTTTTTGAGCAACTTCAACGGGAGTATCAGGTCACACTGACCGGCCCAACCACTTTTACCGCTCTGCTCAATGCGCTTCAGATGGGATTTCGTACTCTCGCGATCGAAAAGCGCTCTGGTGAAGTGTGGCAGATACTTGGCGCAGTTCAGAGCGAATTCGGCAAATACAATAAGGTGGTCGATGACCTGCACCGGCAATTGACGACCGCTATTAATTCTGTCGGGAGACTTGGAACGCGTACGCGCGCAATGAACCGAGAACTGCGCAACGTCGAGAAGCTGCCAGACGCGACAGCTAAGATGTTGCTTGATGACCTAGACAAGTTGGCGGACCTCGAAGACGAACCAGAAGGTCCGCTCCCTTCAAGCGACGCCGCATGACCGACTCTCTCGGCGAGACGCTCAAGGCGTGGCACGATTTCTACATGCTCATCGGCGGCGCGTCGGCGACGCTGGTGGGTTTGACGTTCATCGCCGCCTCGATCGGCGCCGGCCAGATCCCGCGCGAGAACGAGGCCGGGTTCCGGGTCTTCGTCACCCCGACCGTGGTGCATTTCAGCGCCATCCTGATCGCCTGCCTCATCGTGCTGGCGCCGTTCGCAAGCGTGACGGCGCTGGGCGCCGTGCTGCTCGCCGAGGGCGCGTTCGGCCTCGCCTATTGCGGCTGGATGTGGTGGCGCGCGCGCAAAGGCGGGTATGCGGGGCGCGTCGACCACATCGACCGCATCTGGTACGCGCTGGCGCCGGTGGTGGGATACGCGGTCGTGGCCGGGGCCGCCATCGCCATGGTCGCTGGCCACGGAACGAGCCTCGGCGCGCTCGCCTGCGGGCTCGGGCTGTTGCTGATCGCGGCCGTCCGCAACGCCTGGGACATGACCTTGTGGATCATGATGCGGCCGCGGGGGGAGACGTGAGGCGCTATTCGGCCGTCACCGCGCGGCGCGCGGCGAACGCCGCGGACAAGGTGCCCTCGTCGAGATAGTCGAGCTCGCCCCCGACCGGCACGCCGTGCGCCAGGCGCGTGACCATGACACCCGATCCGGAGAGGCGATCAGTGATGTAGTGCGCCGTGGTCTGGCCCTCGACCGTCACATTGAGCGCGAGGATCACTTCGCGTACACCGGAAGCGACGCGCGCCACCAGCTGATCGATGCGCAGCTCGCCTGGCCCCACTCCATCGAGCGCCGAAAGCGTGCCGCCCAAGACGTGATAGCGCCCTTTGAACGCACCCGAGCGCTCGACCGCCCACAGATCCGCCACCTCCTCGACGACGCACAGGACATCGCTTTCGCGCTTGCCGTCGCGGCAGAGGGCGCACGGATCGGTCGTATCGAGATTGCCGCACACCGAGCACGGCCGGATGCGCCGCGCCGTCTCCTGCAGCGCGAGGCTCAGCGGCTCCATCAGGCTCTCGCGCCGCTTCAGGAGATGGAGCGCGGCGCGGCGCGCCGAGCGGGGCCCGAGGCCCGGCAGCTTCGCCAATAGCTCCACGAGGCGGTCGATCTCGGCCATGGCGCGCCGCTCAGAACGGCAGCTTCATCCCCGGCGGGAGCTGCAGCCCGCCCGTGAGCTTCGACATCTCCTCGGCGACGTGGCTCTCGACCCGCGCCTTGGCGTCGTTGAAGGCGGCGAGGATGAGGTCCTCCAGCACCTCGGTCTCGTTGGGATCGACCAGCGACTTGTCGAGCTTGAGGCGGCGCATCTCGCCCTTGCCGTTGAGCGTCACCTGCACCATGCCGCCGCCGGCGGCGCCAGTCATCTCCACCGCCGCGAGCTTCGCCTGGAGCTCGGCCATGCGCTCTTGCATTTGCTGCGCCTGCTTCATCATCTGGCCCAGATTCTTCATCAGACCTCGTCTCCTTCGCTGGCCTCGTCGCCGGAATCGGCGGCGGCTGGCGGCTGGTCGTCGTCGCTGAGCTCGCGCACCGCCTCGATGCGCGCGCCGGGAAAGGCGTCGAGCACGGCGCGCACGAGCGGATGCCGCGCCGCTTCGCTCTTGAGCTCGCTCGCATGCGCGTCCGCTTGCTCGCGCAAAGTGGGCTGGCCCGGCTCGGCCGAGACGCTCACCACCCAGCGCCGGTTGGTCCAATGGCTCAAGAGCTGGCCCAGCCGGTTGCTGAGATCGCGCGGCGCCGCCTCGTTGGGGCGCAGCTCGATGCGCCCGGGCTCGAAATGGACGAGATGCGCGTTGGCGAAAAGATGCGAGCGCAGCACCGCTTCGCGGTGCTGGTCGAACAGCTCGACCACCTCGAGAAAGCTCTGCGGGTCGGGGCGCGATACGGCCGGCGCGATGACTGGCTCGGGCGCGGCGATGGCGCGCGCAGGCTCGGCGGCGCCGGCGCGCGGCAGGCTGGCGGCGGGCGACGGCGCGCGTGCCGGCGGCGATGGCGAGGCCGCGGCGGCGCGGCCGCCCTCGAGGCTCCGTACCAGATCGGCCGGGGACGGCAGGTCCGCAACATAGGCGAGCCGCACCAGCACCATGGTCGCGGCCTCGATCGGTGAGGGTGCCGACTGCGCCTCGGCGATGCCCTTCAGCAACATCTGCCAGGCGCGGGAGAGCCCCGGAATGCCGAGCGCTTCCGCCAGCGCCAGGGCGCGCGCGCGCTCGCCGCCGAGCACCGGATCGCCCTCGCCCGCCTCGGGCACGAGCTTGAGGCGGGTCAGGAAATGCACGAGCTCGAGCAGGTCCTGCAGCACCATCACCGGGTCGGCGCCGCCGTCATAGAGCGCGCGCAGGCGCCCCAGCGCACCCGCCGCATCGCCCTTGAGCGCGGTCTCGAGCAGGTCGTAGACGAGGCCGCGATCGGCGATGCCGAGCATGTCGCGCACCTGGCTCTCGCCGATGCCGCCGCCCAGCGCGATCGCCTGGTCGAGCAGCGACAGCCCGTCGCGCACCGAGCCGTCGGCGGCGCGTGCGATGAGGGCGATGGCGGCGGGCTCGGCGGCGACGCCCTCGGCCGCAGCGATACGGGCGTAATGCGCGGTCAGCAGCTCGATCGGCACGCGGCGTAGCGAGAAGCGCTGGCAGCGCGACAGCACCGTCACCGGCACCTTGTGGATCTCGGTGGTGGCGAAGATGAACTTGACGTCGGGCGGCGGCTCCTCGAGCGTCTTCAACAGGGCGTTGAAGGCGTTCTTCGACAGCATGTGCACTTCGTCGATGATGTAGATCTTATAGCGCGCGGCCACCGGCTTGTAGCGCACGCCCTCGGTCAGCTCGCGGATGTCGTCGACGCCGGTGCGCGAGGCCGCGTCCATTTCGAGCACGTCGACATAGCGGTCCTCGGCGATGGCGCGGCACGGCTCGCACCGGCCGCACGGATCGGCGGTCGGACCACCCTTGCCGTCGGGGCCGACGCAGTTCAGGGCGCGCGCGATGATGCGCGCCGTGGTGGTCTTGCCGACGCCGCGCACGCCGGTGAGGATGAAGGCGTGCGCGATGCGCCCCGTCGCGATCGCGTTCGTGAGGGTGTGGACCATCGCCTCCTGACCGATCAGCTCGGCGAAGCGGGTCGGCCGGTATTTGCGGGCGAGCACGCGATAGGCGGTGCCCGGCTCGCTCATGGCGCCTCCTTTGCAAGCGTGCTCGGCTCTGCCATCGAGGTGGGAGACTGGACTGCGACCCAGGCCGAAACTCGTTACGGCTGCTTCCTTCCGGACCTGACCGGGTTGGCGAGGGACCTGTCCGCCGCCAGCCTCCCGCGCGACTATAACAGGTCCCCGCCCGCGGCGCGCAAGACGCGCGCGGCGGTTGAAGTGGACCGGCCGAACGGGGGTGCGCTGCCACATCCACGCGCTAGGCAGGCGCGCGCGTTCCGCCTAAGAATGCCCCTATGAAGGACGCGAATTTTTACACCGGCGGGGTCATCGACCGCGCCGGCATCCGGCGCAAGGATCGGGATTGGGTGGCGGGGCTCGCCGTGCACGAGGCGAGCCGCTTCGTCGCGCTGTGGCGCGGACACAACCTGTTTCTCAAATCGGACGACGCATCGCCACGCGCCGCGTTTCTCTCGCGCGCCGAGCTGCTCTCGTCGAGCGCCGAGCCGGTGCTGCTCGGCCTCCACGAGGAGCACGCCTATTTCGCGGTCGATCTGTCGCACCACGACGCGCCGCTCGATGGGTTGGCCGCTTCGGCGATGCTCGAGTTCACCGATCTACGCCGCGTCGGGCCGCTCCTGCCGCGCCACGAGGGCGCACTGCTCGCGTACGCGCGCGGGATCACCTATTGGCACCAGCACCACCGCCATTGCGGCGTGTGCGGCGCGCCAACTGCGAGCGAGGACGGCGGCCACGTGCGCCGCTGCACCAACGCGACATGCGCGACGACGCATTTCCCGCGCACCGATCCGGCGGTGATCATGCTGGTCCATGACGGCGACCGCTGCCTCCTGGGGCGCAAGCCGGGCTGGCCCGCAGGCATGCATTCGACGCTCGCGGGATTCGTCGAGCCGGGCGAGAGCCTTGAGGAAGCGGTCGCGCGCGAGGTGCTCGAGGAGACCGGCGTCGCGGTCGACGAGGTCACGTACCACTCGTCGCAGCCGTGGCCATTCCCGGCCTCGCTCATGCTGGGATTTCATGCCCGCGCCCGCAGCACCGCGATCACCCCCGATCCCGAGGAGATCGAGCACGCCGCGTGGTATGAGCGCCGCTTCCTCCTCGGCCGCGCCGACGACGACGCCCTCCGCCTGCCGCGCGGCGATTCCATCGCGCGGCGGCTGCTCGAGGATTGGCTGGGGCGTTAGCAAAAAAATTTAGCGCAGAGGGCGCGGAGGTTGCGCAGAGGGCACAGGAAATCGAGCCTCCGGCGTTCCCCGCGCAACCTCCGCGTCCTCCGCGCTAAAAATTCATTTGGTCGCTACGCGCGGCTCCAGGCGATCAACGGCGGGGCGCGGAAGGCGAAGCGTTCGAGATGGCGCGCGACCGTGAGTTCGACCTGTCCGAGCGTTTCCGCATCGGCCGCCTCGGCGCGCAAGATGAGACATCCGGGCTCGGCTTCGAGCCGGCAGGTTCCGGCGGGAAAGGCGATGCTGCCGTGCGCCTCGAAATAGCTCACCGCGAGGCGATGCTCGAAGTGCTTGCACAGTTGCGTCAGGTAGCGCTGCGCGAGATCGGTTGCGACCCGCGCCTCGGAATGGAGCGCAGCCATCAGCTTCGCTCCACCGTCACCGCGGCGGCGTCAAGCGCCTGGGTGATGGCATCGATCTCTGCCGCGCTGAGCGGCCCGCGCGCGAGGCGCATGCGCAGCGCGAGGCGCAGGTTCTGCATCGCGCGCAGGATCTGCGGTGCCAGGCCGCCGCCATGCGCGGCGCTGACTTCGGCGATGCGCGCGAAGATCGCGTCGATCGTGCTCTTGTTGGCGGCGAGCGCGGCTTCGCCCGCGGGCGTAATGGCGTAGAGCTTCTTGCCGCCCTCGCTGGCGGTGACGGTGGTCTGGCCCATCTCCTCGAGCAAGGTGAGCGTCGGATAGATGACGCCCGGGCTCGGGCTGTAGGCGCCGCCGAGCCGATCCTCGATCTCCTTGATGAGTTCGTAGCCGTGGCGCGGCTTCTCGGCGACGAGGCGGAGCAGGACGAAGCGCAGATCGCCCTGGTCGAACACCCGGCCGCGCCCGCCGCGGAAGTGGAAATGGCCGCGCTGGCCGTGGCGGCCGAGCCATTCGTCCCGCGCGTGGCGCTGGTCTTGGTCGTGACGTGATTTGTGAAACATGGGTACCTTTCTTGGTTCAGACCGCAATTAGATATATCTAACTTCAGTCTGAGTCAAGGACGATTCGCCGCGCGGCGGGCTCAATCGGTGCCGGACTGGGTGGATTCGTCCCGGAAGGGGTGGGCGGGGTAGGTGCCGACGATGGTCACCTCGCGCGAGAAGAAGCGCAGCTCCTCCAGCGCCAGCGCCAGAGGGCGGTCCTCGGGCCTTCCCTCGACATCGGCATAGAACTGGGTCGCGGTGAAGCGCCCGCCCAGCATGTAGCTCTCGAGCTTGGTCATGTTGACGCCGTTGGTCGCGAACCCGCCGAGCGCCTTGTAGAGCGCGGCCGGGACGTTGCGGACGCGGAACACGAAGGTGGTGATGGCCTTGCCGCAGTCGGGCGGCAGCGGCCGCGCCTCGCGCGCCATCACCAGGAAGCGCGTTGTGTTGTGCTCCTCGTCCTCGATGTTCTCCTTGAGCGAGACCAGGCCATAGATCTTGCCGGCGAGCGCCGACGCGATCGCGGCCACGCTGGTATCGCCGCGGGCGGCGATCTCGGCGGCAGAGCCGGCCGTGTCGGCGGCGACCTGCGGCTTGAGGCCGAGGCCGCGGATAAGGGTTCGGCACTGCGACAGCGCGTGGACGTGGCTCCGGACCGTCTTCAGTCCCGCCAGCGTCGCGCCCGGCAGCGCCAGGAGATGATGGTTCACGCGCTGGAAATGCTCGCCGACGATGGCGAGGCCCGAGCCCGGCAGCAGGTGGTGGATGTCGGCGACGCGGCCCGCGACCGAGTTCTCGATCGGCAGCATGGCGAGCGCGGCGCGGCCCTCGCGCACCGACGATATCGTGTCCTCGAAGGTCTCACAGGCGAGCGTCTCCAGCGCCGGAAACACCTCGCGGCAGGCGAGGTCGGAATAAGCGCCGGGCGCGCCCTGAAAGGCGATGATGCGGTCGGGCGGAGGGACGGTCATGGCGCGGCGGCTGCGTGAAGCGCGCGGGCTCGCGCGAGGTCGGCGGGAGTATCGACACCGAACGGGACCGCGTCAACGAGCGCCACCGCGATGCGCATGCCGGCCTCCAGCGCGCGCAGCTGCTCGAGGCTCTCGCGCCGCTCCAGCACGCCCGGCGGCAGCGCGACGAAGCGCTCCAGCGCGGCGCGGCGATAGGCGTAGATGCCGATGTGGTGGTAATGCCGCCCCTCGCCCCACGGCACCGGCAGGCGGCTGAAATAGAGGGCATTGGCGACGCGCATGCCGGGCGCGAATCCGGCGGCGACCTTGACCACCGAGGGCGCGGCAAGCTCGGCCTCATTCGCGATCGCGGCGGCGAGCGTGGCGATGTCGATGGACCCATCCTCGAGCGGCGCAAGCGCTGCCCGGATCGCGGCCGGGTCGATTAGCGGCAAGTCGCCTTGGACATTCACCACCACGTCGTGATGCCGGTCGGGATCGAGCGCGTTGACCGCCTCGAAGACACGGTCTGAGCCCGAGGGATGATCGGGCCGCGTCAAAACGGCGCGCCCGCCCGCCGCCGTGACTGCCGCGGCGATCTCCTTCTCGGCGCAGGCGACCACCACCGGGCCCGCGCCCGAGGCCACCGCACGACGCCAGACATGGACGATCATCGGCTCGCCGGCGATCAAGGCCAGCGGCTTGCCCGGCAGGCGCGTCGATTTCATTCGCGCGGGTATGACGACGATCGGGTTCATGTCTTTCCGCCTGCATCGTTGCGGCGTTATGCCGCATCGGGGGCTCGCTTCCCGCTTCAATCACATTTCGTTTGAGTTGTCAGCGAAAATTGGCTTTTCTCCGAACCCGATCCGATCGGCCCCCCGTATCGGCGGGGCAGCGCTGCCGAGGGCTGGTGAATGTCATTCGAAGCGAACAAGATCGCGGCCTCCATCCTGGTTGCGCTGATCCTGGCGATGGTCTCGGGCATCCTGTCGGAGAAGCTCGTGCATCCGGCCATGCTGGCGAAGAACGTGTACGAGGTGGCGGGTGCGCCGCAAGCGTCGGCTGAGCCGACGGCCGCAGCGCCTTCCGGCCCCGAGCCGATCGAGCCGCTGCTGGCCTCGGCGAGCGCCGATGCCGGCAAGGGCGACGTGAAGCTGTGCACCGCCTGCCACACCTTCGACAAGGGCGGCCGCAACGGCGTCGGCCCCAATCTCTACGGCGTGGTTGGCGACGAGATCGCGCACGCGCGGGGCAACTACGACTTCTCGGCGGCGCTGAAGCAGGCGGGCGGCGGCAAGACCTGGACTCCCGATCTCCTCAACGATTGGCTGTTCAAGCCGCAGAACTTCGCCAAGGGCACCAAGATGACCTTCATCGGCGTGCCCAAGGCCAAGGACCGCGCCGACATCATCGCCTATCTCAACTCGCTGAGCGACGCGCCGAAGCCGCTCGGCGGCAAGTAGCCGCCCCGATGGCGCGCGCGGGGGCCCAAACCGTCGCGCCCGAGCATCTCGCCTTGGCGCATGCGCTCGCCGACGCGGCGGGAGCGGTCGCGCGGCGCTATTTCCGCCAGGCGATCGCGATCGACGACAAGCCCGACCTGACGCCCGTCACCATCGCCGACCGCGAGGCCGAGGCGGCGATGCGGCGGCTCATCGAAGAGCGCTTCCCCGATCACGGCATCATCGGCGAGGAGCATGGCCGCGCGCGCGAGGACGCCGAGTTCGTGTGGGTGCTCGATCCCATCGACGGCACCAAAAACTTCATCAGCGGCATCCCGTTGTTCGGAACGCTCATCGCGCTGACGCGCGGCGGGCGGCCGATGCTCGGCGTCATCGACCAGCCGGTGCTGCGCGAGCGCTGGGTCGGCGCCGACGGCGCCCCCACGACCCTGAACGGCGCGCCCGTGCGCACCCGCGCCTGCGCCAGGATCGCCGACGCGACCTTGTTCTCGACCTCGCCGGACATGTTCCCGGGTGCGGACGCGGCACGCTTCGCCCGCCTCAAGGGCGCGGTCAAGCTCGCCCGCTTCGGGGCGGATTGCTACGCCTATGCGCAGCTCGCCACCGGCTTCATCGACCTCGTGGTCGAGCGCGACCTGAAGCCCTACGATTTCTGCGCCCTGGCGCCGGTGGTCGCGGGCGCGGGCGGCGCCATCGTCGATTGGGGGGGGCGCGCGCTCGACATTCGCTCGGACGGGCGCGTCATCGCGTGCGGCGACAAGCGGCTGCTGCCGCAGGCGAGCGCGGCGCTGGCGGGATGAGGCGGCGACCGCCCGAGCGCTCGCACGCCGATTCCGTGCGCCGCTTTGCAGATGCGGTGCAGGCGTCGCTCGGACCGCTCGGCTGCCGCCAGAAAGGCCGCCTGCCCTTATGGGTCGCCGACCAGCGCTTCTGGGCGGTCCTGGTCGAATTCGAGCCGGGGGGTGAGCGCGGCGAGGCTCCGCACCTCAAGGCCGGCGCGTGCTGGCTGTGGTACGCGCAGAGCTATTGGTCGTTCGATTACGGCAACCGCATCGCCGGCACCGCAGATGACCCCGCCGCGTTTGCGCGGCGCGCGGCCGAGGAGGTCGCGGCGCTGCGCGCGAAATTCCCGTCGGTCGCGGCAGTCGCGCGCCATCTGGTGGCAGCGTCGGGCGACGCGCATTGGCCGCTTTATCACGCAGCGGTCGCGTCCGGCATCGCCGGCGACCGGGATACCGCCGCGCGGCTGTTTCAGCGCCTCGACGAAAAGCCGGCGACGCGCGACTGGCAAGCGACGCTGCGGACCGAAAGCCGCGTACTCGCGCGCAGCCTCGAGGAGCATGGCGCCTTCCGCCGCTCCGTCGGCGACGTGATCGGCCGGATGCGGGCGCTCCAGGGCCTGCCGCCCGATCCCGCCTGCTTCGACGACAGCCGCGCTTTCCATTAGAGTGGCGGCGCACAGATCGCACCGAGACTCACGCATGCGCACGATCGCCCTGGCCGTTCTCGCGTTCCTCGCCGTCACGCACGCAGCGCCCGCGGAGCAGGCGAGCCATGGCCTGTCGCTTTACGGCGAGCTCAAGTACCCGCCGGACTTCAAGCATTTCGACTATGTCGATCCCAACGCGCCCAAGGGCGGCACGGTAAAGTACGAAGCGATCGGCACCTTCGACACGCTCAATCCCTTCACCCTGAAGGGCGTGGCGGGGGCGGGCGTGACGCTCATCTACGACACCCTGCTGACGAGCGCACCCGATGAGCCCGTCTCCGCCTATGGGCTCGTCGCCGACAGCGTCGCGGTGGCGAGCGACCGCCTCTCCGTGCTTTACACGATCCGCAAGGAGGCGCGGTTCCACGACGGCACGCCGATCACGCCCGAGGACGTGATCTGGACCTTCGACACGCTCAAGGCCAAGGGCCATCCCCGATATCGCCTCTATTACGCCGAGGTCTTGAGCGCCGAGAAGGAGGGCGAGCGCGGCGTCCGCTTCCGCTTCCGCACCGCCGACAACCGCGAGCTGCCGCAGATCGTCGGCGAGATGCCGATGTTGTCGAAAGCCTATTGGTCGTCGCGCGATTTCGAGAAGACGACGCTCGAGCCGCCGCTGGGGAGCGGGCCCTATGTCATCGATACGGTCGATCCCGGCCGCTCCATCACCTATCGTCGCGATCCGAACTACTGGGCGAAGAATCTGGCGGTGAATGTCGGACGCCACAATTTCGACGGCATCCGATACGACTATTACCGCGACCAGACCATCGCGCTCGAGGCGTTCAAGGCGGGCCAGTACGACATCCGCTCCGAGAACGTCGCCAAGAACTGGGCCATCGGCTATGACGGGCCGGCGCTCGAACAGGGCCTGATCAAGAAAGAGAACATCCCCAACAAGGTGCCGCAAGGCATGCAGGGCTTCGTCTTCAACACCCGCCCGGGCCATCCGTTCCAGGACCCGCGCGTGCGCCAGGCGCTGGGCTATCTGTTCGATTTCGAATGGGCCAACAAGAACCTGTTCTACGGCGCCTACACCAGGACGAAGAGCTATTTCTCGAATTCGGACCTCGCCTCGTCGGGGCTCCCGGCCGGCGACGAGCTGGCGATCCTCGAGAAATTCAAGGGCTCGATTCCGAATCAGGTCTTTACCGTCGAATACGAACCGCCCAAGACCGACGGCGTGGGCAACATCCGCGACAATCTGCGCGAGGCGCTGCGCCTCCTCGCTGCGGCGGGTTGGAGCGTAAAGGACGGCAAGCTCGAAGACGCATCCGGCAAGCCATTCGAGTTCGAATTCCTGCTGGTGCAGCCCGAGTTCGAGCGCGTGGTGCTGCCATTCGGGCAGAACCTATTGCGCGCCGGGATCAAGATGAACGTGCGCACCGTCGATCCCGCGCAATACGAGAACCGCATGCGCGAGTTCGACTTCGACATGACGGTCGCCGGCTGGGGCGAATCGCTGTCGCCGGGAAACGAGCAGCGCCAGTATTGGACCTCGGCCGCCGCCGACGATCCCGGCAGCGAGAACTATGCCGGCATCAAGAACACGGCGGTCGATGCGCTCGTCGACCTGGTGATCCACGCCAACGACCGCGCCGGCCTCATCGCCGGCACGCATGCGCTCGACCGAGTCCTGCTCGCCGGGTACTACGTCATTCCCAACTGGCATCTCACGTCCTTCCGCGTGGCGCGCTGGGACAAGTTCGGCCTGCCGCCGAGCTTCCCGCCTTACGCGCTCGACATCGAGAGCTGGTGGATCGATCCCGCCCGCGCCGGCGCGGTCGAGGCAAAAAAGCAGCAGGTGCAGAAGAAGTGAGAGCGTGAAGCGATGCTCGCCTACGCGCTCCGCCGCATCCTGCTGATCGTGCCGACGCTGTTCGCCATCATCCTGGTGAATTTCGTCATCGTGCAGGCGGCGCCGGGCGGGCCGGTGGAGCAGCTCATCGCCGAACTGAAGGGCACCGGCAGCACCTTGGCGCGAGTCTCGGGCGGCGGCGGCGAGCTCGCGGCCTCGGCCACCTCGCCGAGCCAGACCCGCGGCGGCCGCGGGCTCGATCCCGAATTCATCAAGGAGCTGCAGAAGCTCTACGGCTTCGACAAGCCGCCGGCCGAGCGCTTCCTCCTGATGATCGAGCACTACCTGACGTTCGATTTCGGCAACAGTTTCTACAGCGACCGATCGGTGATCCGGCTGGTGGGCGACAAGCTGCCGGTGTCGATCTCGCTGGGGCTGTGGACGACGCTGCTGATCTATCTGATCTCGATCCCGCTCGGCATCCGCAAGGCGGTGCGCGACGGCAGCGCGTTCGACGTGTGGACCAGCGCCGTCGTCATCGTGGGATACGCCATCCCCGGCTTCCTGTTCGCGATCCTGTTGATCGTGCTGTTCGCGGGCGGCAGCTATCTGTCGTGGTTTCCGCTGCGCGGATTGACATCGGACGATTGGGCCAGCTTCGACTGGGCGCACCGCATCCTCGACTATTTCTGGCACATCGCGCTGCCGGTGCTGTCGCTGGTGATCGGCGGCTTCGCCGGCCTCACCATGCTGACCAAGAATTGCTTCCTCGAGGAGATCAACAAGCAGTACGTGGTGACGGCGCGCGCCAAGGGCCTCTCCGAGCGGCGCGTGCTCTATGGCCACGTTTTCCGCAACGCCATGCTGCTGGTGATCGCTGGATTTCCCGCGGCCTTCGTCTCGATCCTGTTCACCGGCGCGCTCCTGGTCGAGGTCATCTTCTCGCTCGACGGGCTCGGCCTCCTCGGATTCCAGGCGGCGATCGGGCGCGATTATCCGATCATGTTCGGCACGCTCTACATCTACACGCTGATCGGCTTGGGATTGAAGCTGATCAGCGATTTGACCTACATGCTGGTCGATCCGCGCATCGATTTCGGGACCCGCGGCGGATGAGCGAAGCCGCGCCCGCGATCCTCGGCCACCGCATGAGCCCGATGACGCGCCGGCGCCTCGCCAATTTCCGCGCGAACCGCCGCGGCTTCTGGTCGCTGTGGATCTTCCTCGTGCTGTTCGGCGCGAGCCTCTTCGCCGAGTTCATCGCCAACGACCGGCCGCTAATCGTCGCCTACGACGGCAGGCTCTATTTCCCGGTGCTCGCCGACTATCCCGAGACGACGTTCGGCGGCGAGCTGCCGACCGAAGCCGATTATCGCGACCCCTTCGTCGTCCAGCACATCGAACAAAAGGGCTGGATGGCGTGGCCGCTCATTCCGTTCTCGTACCAGACCATCAACTACGCGCTGCCGGTGCCGGCGCCGGCGCCGCCTTCGCCGGTCAATTGGCTCGGCACCGACGATCAGGGCCGCGACGTGATGGCGCGGCTCATCTACGGGTTCCGCATCTCGGTGCTGTTCGGGCTCGCGCTCACGCTGTCGAGCTCGGTGATCGGGGTCGCGGCGGGCGCCGTCCAGGGCTATTACGGCGGGCTCACCGACCTCATGTTCCAGCGCTTCATCGAGATCTGGTCGGGCCTCCCGGTGCTCTATCTCCTCATCATTCTGTCGAGCATCATCGAGCCGAATTTCTGGTGGCTCCTCGCCATCATGCTGCTGTTCTCGTGGATGTCGCTCGTGGACCTGGTGCGGGCCGAGTTCCTGCGCGCACGCAATTTCGACTATGTCCGCGCGGCGCGCGCCCTCGGCGTCTCTGACCCGGTGATCATCTGGCGCCACGCGCTGCCCAACGCGATGGTGGCGACGCTGACATTCCTGCCCTTCATCCTCAACGGCTCGATCACGACGCTCACCTCGCTCGATTTCCTGGGATTCGGCCTGCCGCCGGGCTCGCCGTCGCTGGGCGAGCTCTTGGCGCAGGGCAAGGCCAATCTCCAGGCGCCCTGGCTCGGCCTCACCGCGTTCTTCGTCCTGGCGGTGACGTTGAGCCTCCTCATCTTCATAGGCGAGGCGGTACGCGACGCCTTCGATCCGCGCAAGATCGGTGGGTGAGGTCCGTGGCGATAGCTGATAGCGTGCGCCCGATGCCGCTCCTGTCGGTCCGCAACCTGTCCGTCACCTTCCACACGCCCGGCGCGGAGGTGGCGGCGGTGCGCGGCCTGTCGTTCGATCTCGACAAGGGCGAGACCATGGCGCTGGTCGGCGAGTCGGGATCGGGCAAGTCGGTGACCGCGCTGTCGATCCTGCAGCTCCTGCCCTATCCGGTGGCGAGCCATGGCGCGGGCAGCAGCATCAAGCTCGACGGCGAGGAGCTGGTGGGCGCGCCGGAGGCGGTGCTGCGCCGCATCCGCGGCAACCGCGTCGCCATGGTGTTCCAGGAGCCGATGACCTCGCTCAATCCGCTCCACACCATCGAGAAGCAGGTCACCGAGACGCTTCATCTGCACAAGCACATGAGCGGCAGCGAGGCGCGCGCACGCGCCATCGAGCTCCTGCGTCTGGTCGGATTGCAGGAGGCGGAGAGCCGGCTCCAATCCTATCCGCACCAGCTCTCGGGCGGGCAGCGCCAGCGCGTGATGATCGCCATGGCGCTCGCCAACGAGCCCGACATCCTGATCGCCGACGAGCCCACGACCGCGCTCGACGTCACCATCCAGGCGCAGATCCTGAAGCTCTTGAAGGCGCTGCAGGCGCGCTTCGGCATGGCGATGCTGCTCATCACCCACGACCTCACCATCGTGCGCAAGATGGCCGACCGCGTCGCGGTGATGACCGGCGGCGAGATCGTCGAGGCAGGCGCGGCGCGCGACATCTTCGCGCATCCGCAACACGCCTACACCCGCCGGCTGCTCGCGGCCGAGCCCAAGGGCGAGCCCATCGCGCTGGTGCCGCGCCCGCCGGTGCTGATCGAGGCGCACGACCTCAAGGTGTGGTTCCCGATCCGGCGCGGGCTTTTCCGCCGCGTCGTGGGTTACATCAAGGCGGTCGACGGGGTCGATTTCGCGCTGCGCGCCGGCGAGACCCTGGGCGTCGTCGGCGAGAGCGGCTCGGGCAAGACGACGCTGGGCCTCGCTTTGCTGCGGCTCATCGCCAGCACCGGCGCGATCCGCTATGAGGGGCGCGCGCTCGAGCATCTCTCCGGCGCCGCGATCCGGCCGCTGCGGCGCGAGCTGCAGATCGTGTTCCAAGACCCGTACGCGAGCCTGTCTCCGCGCCTCTCGGTGGGGCAGATCGTCGAGGAGGGATTGAAGGTGCACAAGCTCGGCGGCAGCGCCGAGGCGCGCCGCGCGCTCATCGCCGAGACGCTCGAGGAGGTGGGGCTCGATCCGCAATCGCTCGACCGCTATCCGCACGAATTCTCCGGGGGGCAGCGCCAGCGCATCGCCATCGCCCGCGCCCTGGTGCTGAAGCCGCGCCTCGTGGTGCTCGACGAGCCGACCTCGGCGCTCGACATGTCGGTGCAGGCGCAGATCGTCGATCTGCTGCGCGCGCTCCAGGCGAAGCATCGCCTGGCCTATCTCTTCATCAGCCACGATCTTCGCGTCGTCCATGCGCTGGCGCACGAGATCGTGGTGATGAAGGACGGCAAGATCGTCGAGGCGGGTCCGGCCGCGAGCATCTTCGCCGCGCCCAAGGAGCCCTATACGCGCGCGCTGATGGCGGCGGCGTTCGAGCTCGAGACGGTCGAGCCGGGCGCGGTGGCGACATGAGCATGCGCGCTGCGTTCCTCTCCACCGCGCTGGCGCTTGAGCCGTGGGTCGAGGAAATGCGCCGCCACATGCCGGAGCTCGAGCTCGTAGCGGGAGGGGACGACGAATCGCTCGAGATTGCGCTCGCTTGGCAGCCGCACCAGGGCGCGCTCGCGCGCCTGCCGAATTTGCGCCTCGTCCATGCCTTGGGCGCCGGAGTCGAGGAGCTGCTCGCCGACCCCGGGCTCGGCGCGCACGTGAAGGTGGTGCGGCTGGTCGATCCGGCAATGACCGCCGCCATGGGCGAGTACGTGCAGCTCCAGGTGCTGCGGCTCCATCGCCAGGATCTGACCTATCGCGCGCAGCAGGCGGCACACGAATGGCGCGAGCTGCCGCAGCCCAGCGCGGCCGAGCGCCGCGTCGGCATCCTCGGCCTCGGCGCGCTCGGCAGCGAAGCGGCGTTGCGCTTGAGCGTGCTGGGCTTCGACGTCGCCGGCTGGAGCCGCAGCGAGCGGCGCCACCGCGGCTTCGCGTGCCATCACGGCAGCGACGGATTGGCGGCGTTGCTCGCGCGCAGCGACATCCTGGTCTGCCTCCTGCCGCTGACGCCGGAGACCGAGAACATTCTCGATGCGCGCCTGTTCGCAGCGCTGCCGGCCGGCGCGGCGCTCGTCAATTGCGGCCGCGGCGCGCATCTGGTCGAGTCCGACCTCATCGCCGCGCTCGACGGCGGGCACCTCTCGGCTGCGGTGCTCGACGTCGTCCGCGCCGAGCCGCTGCCGCCGGATCATCCGTTCTGGACGCATCCGCGCATCGTGTTGACGCCGCATGCCGCCGCCGCCACCGATCCGCGCACCGCCGCGCCGATCGTCGCCGACGCGCTGCGCCGCTTCGCCGGCGGCGAGGCGGTGCGCAACCTGGTCGACCGCGCGCGGGGCTATTGAGCTCAGTCGGCTTCGAGCGGCCTGACGTAGCGCAGGTCGATCATGCCAGCGCTATTGGCATCGTCGGGGATCATGTGCTGCGCCTTGAACCATTCGACCTGGCGCCGCACGTCCTTGATGTCGAGCCGCGCGTCGGGATCGACGTAGCCGATCGACTGCTCGAGCTGGGACACCGGCTGATCGAGATTTTTCGCGAGGATCGCCAAGATCGCCGGCGCGGTCGGTCCGTCCTCGCGCTTGCCGTCGGGGCTGGTGAACGCGGCGGCGAAGTCGTGCGCGCCTTTGCGAAAGGCGCGCAGCGTGGCCTCGATCATGGCGCCACGCCGATCCGCGGTTTTGGTCGCGACGAAGATCGCGCTGAACTGCCACGGCGTCTCCTCGCCAACCCATCCCAAATTATGGGCCTGGCCGCGATCCAGAATCTGCTGGGCCAAGTTGCTCGGCACCAACCCCACATCGGGCTGCCCGCCGATCACCGCATTGGCGACGTTGGGGACGGTCTGAAAGGTGAGAAGACGCATGGTGCCTATATCCAACCCGTATTTCGCGGCGATCAGCGCCACTTCGTAATGGAGCGGACCTCCCATCTGCGGCACCGCGATCGAACGATGTTCGAGGGTCTTGAACGAGGTCACGCCCGAATCCCATGCCCGGTTGGGGGCCAGAAAAGCGGTGGTGTGGAAACCGGGAGCCTCGCGCGCCGTGCCGCCGACCAGCTTCAGACCGCCCTTCGCGGCGAGGTTGTAGAACGCGGCCGAGAGTCCGGACGTGCCGACATCGATGTCGCCCGTGAGCGTCGCCTGGGTGACGATTTGCGCCGCTTCGAAGACGACAAACGTGACGGCGAGGCCCTCGGCGGCGAAATAGCCGCGGTCCTGCGCTACGTAAAGCGGCCCCGCTCCGGCAGTCTTGACGAACCCGATCTTGATCGGCTCCTCGGCTTGCGCCGCCGCGGTCCGGGCGACGCAGGCGGCGAGCGCGAGCGCGCACCAATATCGGACGGCGTTCATTCTCGTCCCTCCCCTGCGATGCCCCAGCGCTCGAGGGCATTTCGCACGGCGGGGTCGCGCGCGTTATCCGCGCTCCAGCCGCGCGCGCGGCAGGCGCGGGCAGTGAGCGCGTTGCCCTTGATGCCGAGCCAGATCTGGAGGCCCAGGAAGGCGGCGAACAGCGCTATCTCCGCCGGCAGGTGCAGCGCGCCCAATCGCAGCCGGCCGAGCGCCAGATCGACGAGCCACAGTCCCAGAATCGTCGCGCCCCAATTGGGCAGGCCGCGCAGGAACAAAGGTACGCCAAAGAACCCCGCGAACAAAAACAGGTCCCAGGCGAAGCCGAGCTTGACCCGCTTGGTGCGCTGCCCCGACGGGTGCTTGAAGAGGACGCTCGTGCGCGGCGATGCGGCGGCGGCGGCGACGCGGCGCGGGCGGGGACGGATCTCGCGCTCGGCCGAGGACGGCATCAGGCGCCGGTCCCGGCAAAGCGCCGCTCGACCAGCGCGAGGAGCGCCCTGAGCGCCAGCGCCTCGCCGCCCTCGGGCCGGCCGGGCCGCGACTTGGCGTTCCAGGCATAGGTGTCGATATGCGCCCAGGGAATGGTCGCCGGCACGAACTCGGCGAGATAGAGCGCCGCGGTGATGGCGCCCGCGAAGCCGCCGTCGGAGACGTTGTTGATGTCGGCGACCGGGCTCTTGAGCAGCTCGCGATAGGGCGCCCACAGCGGCAGGCGCCACAGCGGATCGCCTTCCGCCGTCCCCGCCCCAAGTAGCTCGGCCGCGAGCGCGTCGTCGTTGGCGAAGAGCGCCGGCAGCTCGGGCCCCAATGCCACGCGCGCGGCGCCGGTCAAGGTCGCCATGTCGAGCACCAGCGCCGGCTCCTCGCGGCACGCCTCGGTCAGCGCGTCGCACAGCACGAGGCGGCCCTCGGCATCGGTGTTGCCAACCTCGACGGTGATGCCCTTGCGCGTCCGGATCACGTCGAGCGGGCGGAACGCGTTGCCGGCGACCGAATTCTCCACCGCCGGCACCAGCAGGCGCAGCCGCACCGGCAGCTTGAGCGCCATCACCGCCTGGGCCAAGCCCATCAAGGTCGCCGCGCCGCCCATGTCTTTCTTCATCATGCGCATGCCGGCGGCGGGTTTGAGATCGAGCCCGCCCGAATCGAAGCACACGCCCTTGCCGACCAGGGTCAGCCTGGGCGCGCGCGGATCGCCCCAGGTGAGGTCGACGAGTCGCGGCGCCCGCGTGCTGGCGCGGCCGACGGCGTGGATCGCCGGGTAGTTTTCGTCCAGCAGCCGGTCGCCGACGATGACGCTGCAGCGCGCGCCCGTGCGTGCCGCCATGTCCTCCGCCGCGCCGGCCAGCTCGGCCGGCCCCATGTCCTCGGCCGGGGTGTTGATGAGGTCGCGGGCGAGCGCAATGGCGTCGGCCAGCGCCTCGACCCGGGCGCGGTCGGCGCCGGCGGGCCATTCCAGGCGGGCGAAGCCGCGCTCGCGCCGCCGGTAGCGGGTGAAGGCGTAGGACCCCAGCGCCCAGCCCAGCGCGAGGCGCGTCTCGGCGTCGCGCCCAGCGACCCCTTCCACTCGGTAGGTACCCTCGGGCAGCGCGTCGGGACAGTGGGCAATGGCCCACAACCATTCGCCTGCCGCCATGCCGACGAGGACGTGCCCCAGACGCCCCGTCTCGTCCGGAATAAGGAGGAGCTTGCCCGGCTCGGCCGCGAATCGGGTGGCCTCGGCCCAGCGCTCGGTGGCCGCCCCCAGGCCCGCGAGGCGGGGGATAAGCTCCTCCGCCGTTACCGGCATGATCGGCACGAAGCCGCTCCCCGGCGGCACGAGAGATGCGAGCACGGGACACGATCCTCCAGACGTCAAGTTTGACCTAAGCGGATCGTTTCATCCAGGATTTCTCCCGGCCGGCCGCGTTTTCGCGAACCGCAACGATCGTGATCGAAGGCTTGACCATCTGCCACAAAAATGACAGGATAAACCATTACTGGTAGGGCCGCGATGCAGGTCACTCAAGAACTTGTGACCGTGATGGCCGATCCGCTGACGGGGGAAGTCAACCTCGTGCTCGCGGGCTACCGGATTGTGCTCACGACGGGCGAGGCTGCCCTGCTCGCCAAGGGATTGGTGTCGAGCCTCGAGCGGCTGCGCGACCAGGCCGCCGCCGAAGCCGCCCCGGCATCCGAGTCTTGGCAGGTCGAGCGTACTCTTTCCGACGCCGAGGCAATGGAGCAGCGCACCCGGGCGCTGATCCAGGCGAAGATGCGCGAGAAGGGACTTTCCCTGCGCGAGGAGGACCGCTGATGACCGCAACCGTCATCGCCGTGGCGCAGCGCAAGGGCGGCGCCGGCAAGACCACCCTTGCGGTCCATCTCGCGGTCACTTTCGCGGCGCGGGGGTGCAGCGTGGCGCTGATCGACACCGATCCGCAGGGCTCGCTCGGGCAATGGTACAAGCGGCGCGAAGACCGGCTCGGGCCGGCCGCCACCGGCATCGACTTCGTCGCGGTCAGCGGCTGGCGCGCGCCCGGCGAAATCCAGCGCCAGGCGTGCGATCACGACATCGTCGTGATCGACAGCCCCGCCGCGGCCGACGAAGACACGCGCGCCGCGATCCGCTCGGCGTCGCTGATCCTGGTTCCGGTGCAGCCCTCGCCGGTCGATGTGTGGGCCACGTTGCCGACGCTCGCGCTGGCCCGGCGCGAGGGCGTGCCGACGCTGCTGGTGCTGAACCGCGTGCCGGCGCGCGCATCGCTCACCGCGGCGATGCGCATAAGGCTCGCCGAATACGATGTCGGATTGGCCTCGATCGGCATCGGCAACCGCGTCGCGCTGGCCGCCGCCTTCGCCGGCGGATGGGGCATCAACGAAAGCGACCAGGCCTCGACTGCCGCCGCGGAGATCGGCGCGCTCGCCACCGAGCTGCTCGAGCTGCTGCCCAAGGCGGCCTGACCCGCGCACCGAATCCGCCCGAAGTGATGATGGCGCCCGACATACTGGGTGGTTGCGCCGCGCCTCTGCCATCGCCAGAGTCGCGGCGCGCACCAACCGAGGTGGAGGATAGCCGATGGCGGACTTCACCATCTATGTCGGCAACAAGAACTACTCCTCATGGTCGCTTCGGGCCTGGCTGATGGCGAAGGCGTCCGGGGTGGATTTCGAGGAGGTGCTGATCCCGCTCTATCAGGCGCACAGCCGGCCGGAATTGCTGCGCCATTCGCCAACGGGCAAGGTGCCGGTGCTCCAGCATGGCGACATCACGGTATGGGATTCGCTGGCGATCGGCGAATACCTGGCCGAGCGCGTGCCGGCGGCGCGCCTGTGGCCTCAGGACCAGACCGCCCGCGCCATGGCCCGGTCGATCAGCGCCGAGATGCATGCGGGTTTCGCCAATCTACGCCGCCACCTGCCGATGAACATGCGCTCGACCTTCGCCGGGCGCGAGATCATTCCCGACATCCAGGCCGACCTCGACCGCGTCGCCGCGATCTGGCGCGATTGCCGCCGGCGCCATGGCGCGGGCGGCGGGTATCTGTTCGGCGGCTTCACCATTGCCGACGCGATGTATGCGCCGGTGGTGAGCCGGCTCCGGACCTATTGCATCAGCTTCGAGGAGGAGGCGCAGGCCTACGCCGATTCGTTGTGGGCCTATCCAGCGCTCCAGGAATGGGTGGCTGCCGCTCGCAACGAGCCCTGGGTGGTCGAGGAATTCGAGTTTTGAGGTCGATTGGCGCGGCGCTTGCACGCACCGGCGCGAGACTTGGCTTCTCTCCCGCCGACCGAGAATGAGGGACGACATGGCAATGGCAGCGAGCGCCCCCGCCGGGGTCGAAATCCGCGGCACCATGCGCGCGGGCTATGACCGCATCCTGACGCTAGACGCGATCGCCTTCATCGCCCAGCTCGAGCGCAGCTTCGGGCCGGAGCGTAAGCGCCTGCTGGCGGGGCGGGCCGAGCGCCAGCTCCGGCTCGATGCCGGCGCCAAGCCCGACTTTCCGGCCGAGACGCGCGCCATCCGCGAGGCCGACTGGACCGTGGCGCCGCTGCCCAAGGACCTGCTCGACCGCCGCGTCGAGATCACCGGCCCCATCGACCGCAAGATGGTCATCAACGCGCTCAACTCAGGCGCCAACGTCTACATGGCCGATTTCGAGGACGCGAGCACGCCGAGCTGGGACAATCTCATCGACGGCCACATCAATCTGCGCGACGCCGCGCGCCGCGACATCGCCTATGACGACCCGCAGAGCGGCCGGCATTACACGCTCGCGCCCAAGACTGCCACCCTCTTGGTGCGGCCGCGCGGCTGGCACCTGCCCGAGGCGCACGTGCTGGTCGACGGCGACCCGATGTCGGGCTCGCTGTTCGATTTCGGGCTCTTCTTTTTCCACAACGCGAAGGAGCTGATCCGGCGCGGCACCGGCCCTTATTTCTACCTCGCCAAGCTCGAAAGCCGGCACGAGGCGAAATTGTGGAACGACGTGTTCGTGGCGAGCCAGAAGGCGCTCGGCATTGCCAACGGCACGATCAAGGCGACGGTGCTGATCGAGACCATCCTCGCCGCCTTCGAGATGGACGAGATCCTGCACGCGCTCAAGGATCATTCGGCCGGGCTCAATTGCGGGCGCTGGGACTACATCTACAGCTACATCAAGAAGTTCGCCGAAGACGCGGCCTGCGTCCTCCCGGACCGCGCGCAGGTGACGATGACGGCCCATTTCCTACGCTCCTACAGCCTCGCGCTGATCAAGATCTGCCACCGCCGCAACGTCCACGCGATGGGCGGCATGGCGGCGCAAATCCCGATCCGCGACGACCCCAAGGCCAACGAAGCGGCGATGGAGAAGGTGCGCGCCGACAAGCTGCGCGAGGCGGGCGACGGGCATGACGGCACCTGGGTCGCGCATCCCGGCCTCGTCGGCATCGCCAAGGAAATCTTCGATAAGGCCATGCCCGAGCCCAACCAGATCGCACGGAAGCGCCAGGACGTGAACGTGAGCGCCGCCGACCTGCTGGCGGTGCCGTGCGGAACCATCACCGAGGCAGGGCTGCGCCAGAACGTCAATGTCGGGATCGGCTATCTCGAGGCTTGGCTTCGCGGCACCGGCTGCGTGCCGCTCTATCACCTGATGGAGGACGCCGCGACCGCCGAGATCAGCCGCGCCCAGGTGTGGCAATGGATCCGCCACCGCGCCAAGCTCGCTGACGGGCGCACGGTGGACCTGCCGCTGTGCCGCGCCATCCTCGACGAGGAACTGGCGAAGCTGCGCCAGACCTTCGGCGAGGAAGCGTGGCGCAAGGGCCGCTTTGCCGACGCGGCGGCGCTGTTCTTCGCCCTCATCGAGGCGCCGCATTTCCCCGAATGGCTGACCGTGCCGGCCTACGACAAGCTCGTGGCCGAAGGCGGCTGACACTTTGCGAGAACAACATTTTAGCGCGGAGGACGCAGTGGTTGCGCAGAGGACACGGAGCGTGAACCGGTTCGCCGCGCCCTCTGCGCTAAAAAAAATGGCTTTTACGGCACCATTTCGGGATGGGTGGGCTCCACCCTAACCGCTGGCGTGGATGACGTCGCGGACGACGGGATAGACCTGGGTCTTCCAGCGCCGCCCGGCGAAGACGCCGTAATGTCCGGCGCCCGGCTGCACGTAGTGGTGCTTGCGGTAGGGCCTGAGGCGGGTGCACAAATCCTGAGCGGCGAGCGTCTGTCCCACGGCGCAGATGTCGTCGCGGTCGCCCTCGACGGTGAGGAGCGTGGTCCGGCGGACGGCGTCGGTGTTGACCGGGCGGCCGTGCCAGGTGAGCGCGCGGCGCGGCAGGTCGTGGTCCTGGAAGATGCGCTGCACGGTCTCGAGATAGAACTCGGCGTGCAGATCCATCACCGCGAAATACTCGCGATAGAATTCCTGCACCGTGTTGGCGCGCTCGAGCTCGCCCCGGACCAGGTGGTTGTAGAGATCGTGGAACGATTTCAGGTGCCGGTCCGGGTTCATGCCCATGAACGCCGTCAATTGCAGGAAGCCGGGATATACCCGGCGCAGCGCGCCGGGATAGCCCTGCGGCACCACGCCAACGAGGTTGTGCTCGAACCAGTCGAGCGAGCGGCTGACCGCGAACTCGTTGACCTTGGTAGGGTTGATGCGCGTGTCGATGGGACCGGCCATCAGCGTGAGGCTGTGCGGCTGCGCCGGGTTGCCGTCCTCGGCCATGAGCGCGACCGCGGCGAGCGCGGCGACGCAGGGCTGGCACACCGCGAGGAGATGCGCCCCCGGCCCCAGCACCTCGAGAAAGCGGATCACGTGATCGACGAACTCGTCGAAGCCGAAGCGGCCCTGGCGCAACGGCACGTCGCGCGCATTGTGCCAGTCGGTGATGTAGACGTCGTGGTCCGCCAGCATGGTGTGTGCCGTCTCGCGCAGCAATGTGGCGAAATGGCCCGACAGCGGCGCCAGCAGCAGCACCGGCGCCTGGGGCACGTCCATGTCCTTGCGGAAATGCAGGAGGGTGCCGAACGGCGTCTTGTGCACCGCCTCCTCGCGCACCGCCACCTTGCGGTTGCCGACCGTCACGGACTCGATCCCGAACGGCGGCCGCTTGTGGCTCAAGGCCGCGAACGCGGTGAGCTGGCAGTAGGCTGCGAAGCCGCGCGACCAGGGCAGGTCGAAGAGGCCGAACGGCGCCTCCTGCGACAGGAACCCCGCGGTCGCGTGAGCCAGAACGCGCCACGGCTCCATCGCGTCGGCCTGCGCCTGATAGGCCTGATAGATCATGAACCCCGACCGAATGTCGCGGCCTCCGCCGCCGCCCTCACGCCCCATGCAATTCGCACACCACGCCGGCGCGCCCTTGGCATGGGATTTGCGACCACGCGAAGGACGAAAGGCAAAGGCGCCTGCCCCATGGCCGAAGCGGTACTGACCATCAGCAGCAAGAATTATTCGTCGTGGTCGCTGCGCGGCTGGCTGCTGGCGAAGTTCTCGGGGCTGCCGTTCGAGGAGAAGCTGGTCCCGCCGGACGACCCCGAGGCGCGCGCGGAACTCCTGTTGCTGTCGCCCTCGATCCTGGTGCCCTGCCTCCTCCATGACGGGATCCGGGTGTGGGACACGCTGGCGATCGCCGAATATCTCCACGAGGTGCGGCCCGACGCGGGCCTGCTGCCGGCGGGCCGCGCCGAGCGGGCGCATTGCCGCGCCATCTGCGGCGAAATGCATTCGGGCTTCGCCGCGCTGCGCGGCGCGCTGCCGATGAACCTCAAGGCGCATTTCCCGCGCTTCAAGGTGTGGTCGCGCGCCGAGGCCGACATCGACCGCATCACCGCCATCTGGCGCGAATGCCTGGCGCGCTATGGCGGGCCCTATCTCTTCGGCGAGCGCACCATGGCGGACGCCATGTACGCGCCGGTGGTGACGCGCTTCCTGACCTATGACGTGACGCTCGATCCGGTCTCGACCGCCTATGGCACGCGCATCTGGGCGATGCCCGAAATGATGCAATGGTCGGCCGAGGCCGAGCTCGAGCCCGACGGGATCGAGGAGCTCGAAGTCGAATTCTGATGCCCAGCGAATGCCCAGCGCGCTCAAACCCTGGGCAGGCGCATGGGCGATCAAAGGGCGAGATCGGCCCGAGCTGCCGCGCTCCGCGCTGGCGCGATTTTCGCATGCGACCGGCGCAAAGGAGACCCGCCATGGCCAACGACGTCGCCCTCGACCCCTCCGTCAAGACCGTGTTCTCCCATGTCAGGGAAGGCGAGACCCCGTACCGCAGCGGCGGCTTGCGCGACTTCTTCCGCTATCGCGATCTCGGCATCGCCGCTGCCACCGGCGGACAGGTGATCGCCCAGCTCGTGCGCGCGCAGGACGCCCCCACCGCCGGCACCGGCTGGCACCGGCACGAGGCCAACTTCCACATCGTCATCATGCTGAAGGGCTGGGCGCGCTTCATGTATGAGGACAAGGACACCCTGGTGAAGGCCGGCGACTGCGTCCATCAGCGCCCGGGTATCGTCCATTTCCTGTTCGACTACTCGCCCGACATGGAATATCTCGAGATCGCCGGCCCGGCGGACTTCACCACCATCCCCATGCCGGCGCCCTGCGACGTGCCGCCGCCGACGCCCTGGAAGTGATCGACCCCGCCTGACCCCGAAGTGGCCGACCGCGCCGGCGTGCGATACATTCGGCGCGGGGTAACCGCTTGGGGACAACCAGCCATGGAAGACCACACGACGCTCACCCGTCGCGCCGCGATCGCGGCCGTCGCCGGATTGACCTTGGCGGCCAGTGCCGCCGAGGCGCAGGAAAGACATCCCAAGATCGGCGCGGCGATCCGCGCCCTCGAGGCCGCCAAGGCCGACCTGCAGAGAGCCAAGCACGATTTCGGCGGCCATCGCGAGGACGCCGTGCGCGCGTGCGACAATGCGCTCGAACAGTTGCGGATCGCGGAGCGCTACCAGGGCGGACGCTGAACCCGGCCTCTACTTGATGCGCACGTAGCGTAGCGGGAAGGCGTTGTCGGCGCGCTGGGCCAGGCTGACGTTGGCGCGCGCCGCCCATACCACGTCCTGACGGTGGAGCGGGATGTAGGCGTAATCGTCCTTCGCAAGGCCGAGCGCCTGGCGCAGGACGGCGAGGCGCGCCTTGGCGTCGGTCTCGAGCCGGATGCGACCGATCAGCGCGTCGAGCGCCGGATTGGAATAGCCGGCGACGTTCAGCTCGCCCAGATGGTCCGCCCGGTCGCGCGTTGCCACCAGATTGATCAGCACCGTCTCCGCGTCGTAGCTTGCGGGCGTCGAGCCCATGAGAAAGAAGCTCGTCTTCATGCCCGGCGGCGAGGGCGGCATGATCTTGGCGAAGAACCGCGCGCGATTCTGCGCCAGGAGGCGGACCCTGACGCCGATTTTGGCGAGCATCGCGACCACCTCCTGGCAGATCGCCTCGTCGTTGACGTAGCGGTCGTTGGGACAGTCCATGCCGGTCTCGAACCCGTCGGCATAGCCGGCCTCCGCGAGGAGACGCCGCGATCGCGCCGGATCGAACGGCTCGCGCACGTCGAGCGCGCGCGCATATCCTGCGACGCCCGGCGCCACCAACAGCCCCGCCGGCGTGGCGTGGCCGCGCATCACCTTGTCGATGATCGCCTGCTCGTCGATCGCGGCGGCGAAGGCCTCGCGCACGCGGCGGTCCTTGAAGGGATTGCGGCCCGTGACGCTGCTCTCGAGCAGCTGATCGCGCCATTGGTCGAAGCCCAGGAAGATGGTGGTGAGACCCGGCCCCTGCACGATCTTGAGGCCGGGCCGATGAGCGATCCGGTCGATGTCCGCGAGCCGCACATCGTAGATCATGTCGAGCGCGCCGCTCTCGAGGCCCGCGACCAGCGCCTCGGGATCGGCGATGGGCGTAAACACGGCGCGGTCGAGATTGTCCTCGCGCTTGTCCCACCAATGCGGGTTGGGGACCAGCACGGTGCGCTGGTTGGGAACGCGCTCCTCGACCATGAAAGGGCCGGTGCCGTCGGCATGGTCGCCGGCGTAGCCCGCCTCGCGCGTGGCGAGATCCGCGGGCGCATCGGCCTCATGCGCCTCGCACCAAGCGCGGTTCATGATCGGCCACTGGCTGAGCTGGTCGAGGAGCAGCGGATCGGGACCGTTGGTCACGATTTCGACGGTGCGGTCGTCGATCTTGCGCAGCTCCTTCACCGCGGCGAGCTCGCCCGCGATCTTCGACGAAGGCGCGCGCGCCCGCGCGAACGAGAACACCACATCGTCGGCCGTGAACGGCGCGCCGTCGTGGAACAGGACGCGCGGGCGGAGCGCAAAGCGCCAGCGGTCGGGCGCGATCTGGCGCCAGTTCGCCGCCAGCGCGGGCTCGAGCGCGAGGTCCCGGCCGCGCCGCACCAGCGGCTCGTAGATGTTGGCGTCGAAGCTGCGGAGAAAGACCTCCTGCCCGGCATAGGGATCGAGCGAGCGCACGTCGTAGCTGTTGGCCCAGCGCAACACCGCCGCCTGCGCCGTCCCCAATGCGATCGCCAGCGCCAGCGCCGAAGCTGCGAGCCAGCGCCTCATGCAATATCCTTCCCCGCCCACTCTCCCGACTGCGGCAAACTCGGGCCTCGGTGGACCGCTGTCAATGGCCGGTCCGCCTCTCGACTACGCTTCGCTCCGCTCAGTGTGAGGTAAAATTTTCGCCTCATCCTGAAGCGGAGCGCGCTACGCACGCGTTGTCGACGGACGCACGGCCAACTTCCCGCGAAATGCAACAGCGCCGCGGCCGCGGACGCGGCACCGGGTGGACAGCAGCCGGGCGCGGCGCGAGACTGAGGCAGCGATCGGGAGGAAATCCATGGCCACGATTTACGTGGCGCGGAGCGCGAAGCTCGGCAAATGGGCCTCGGACGTGGGGCTCAGCAAGCACGTCTTCAAAGTCGGCATCACCGACGAACCGGTGAAGCAACTCGTGGAAGCCGGCTGGGCGGGCGAGACCGACTGGCAGCTCGTTAAGCAACAGCCGGTCGAGGGGACGTCCGAGGACGAGGTGCTGGAACGGCTCGCGCGTAAGGAGAAAACGATCGAGCCGAAATATTATCCCCGCATCCGCAACACACCCGGCCTGTTCAAGGTCGATCCCGCGCATGTCGAGAATCACATCATCGTCAGCCGCGCGCTCGAGGGCGCCGGCACCGACGCCGCCTTGAAGCTCAAGCCCGCGGACTTCGCCGCCTATCTCATCCACAACGCCCTGAAGTGAGGCGGCGCTCACGCCGCCGGCGCGGGTCGGTCGTCGCGGATCATGTCGGCGGCCTTCTCGGCGATCATGATGGCGGGTGCGTTGGTGTTGCCCGACGTGATGGACGGCATCACCGATGCGTCGGCGACGCGCAAGGACGCAATGCCATGGACGCGCAGGCGCGGGTCGACCACGGCCCCCGCGTCGCTCCCCATCTTGCAGGTGCCAACCGGGTGAAAGATGGTCGTGCCGATGTCGCCGGCGGCGCGGATCAGCTCGCGGTCGCTGTCGTGCGCGGGGCCGGGCTTGAACTCCTCGGGCTCGAACCGCGCCAGCGCGTTGGCGGCGCAGATACGGCGCGTCAGGCGCATCGCCGCGGCGGCGACGCGCTGATCCTCTTGCGTTGCGAGATAATTGGGCCGGATCGCCGGATGCGCCAGCGGATCGGCGCTGGTGATCCGCACCGAGCCGCGGCTTTCGGGGCGGATGTTGCACACCGACGCGGTGAAGGCCGGGAACGGATGCGGCGGCTGGTCGAACGCATCGAGGCTCAGCGGCTGCACGTGATATTCGAGGTTCGGCGTCTCGCGCGCGGGATCGCTCTTGGCGAAGCAGCCCAACTGGCTCGGCGCCATGGTGAGCGGCCCGCGCCGGAACAGGAAATATTCGAGCCCCATGCCGATGCGGCCGATGAGGCTGTTGGCGCGCTCGTTGATGGTGCGCGTGTGCTTGACCTTGTAGGCCATGCGGATTTGCAGATGGTCCTGCAAATTCTCGCCGACGCCGGCGAGCGCGTGGACCGGCACGATCCCGTGCGCGGCGAGAAGTTCGGGCGGGCCGATGCCGGATAACTGCAAGAGCTGCGGCGAGCCGATCGAGCCGGTCGCCAGGATGACCTCGGCGCGCGCCGCGGCGAAAGCGGGCGCGCCGTCCTTGCGGAACTCGACGCCGACCGCACGCCGCCCGTCGAGGCGCACGCGCTCGGCCTGCGCGCCGGTGAGGACGCGAAGATTGGCGCGGCCCTGCGCCGGCCGCAGGAACGCCTTCGACGTGTTCCAGCGCACGCCGCGGCGCTGGTTGACCTGGAAATAGCCGCAGCCCTCGTTGTCGCCGCGGTTGAAATCGTCGATAGGCGGAATGCCGATCTCCGCTGCCGCGGCGCGGAAGGCGTCGAGGATTTCCCAAGTGAGGCGCATCTCCTCGACGCGCCACTCGCCGCCGGCGCCGTGCGCCTCGTCGGCCCCGCGCACCTGGTCCTCGGAGCGGCGGAAATACGGGAGCACGTCGTCCCAGGCCCAGCCGACATTGCCGAGCTGGCGCCACTGGTCATAGTCGCGCGCCTGGCCGCGCATGTAGATCATGCCGTTGATCGAGGAGCAGCCGCCGAGCACGCGCCCGCGCGGATAATTGAGCGCGCGGCCATTCAAGCCCGGCTCGGATTCGGTGCGGAAGCACCAGTCGGTGCGCGGATTGTTCTGGGTGTAGAGATAGCCGATCGGGATATGGATCCAGATGTAATTGTCGCGCCCGCCCGCCTCGAGCAGCAGCACGCTCACGGCGGGATCGGCGGAGAGACGGTTGGCGAGGACGCAGCCGGCGCTGCCGGCGCCGACGATGACATAGTCGTAGCTGCCAAAGCTTTGCCGCGGGTCGGGCATGGTCTCGCGCCGCCGCTGGCTAGTCGCGGTCGCGGCCGGCGATTTCGGCCTGCCACGGCGCGACGCGGCGCTCGATCGCGCCGATCAGTGCGGTGAGCAAGGTCGCCAGCACCATCAGCACCACCACCGGGACGAACATGCGCGCCGTGTCGAAATTATTGGCCGAGTTGATGATGATCGCGCCCAGGCCCGAGATCGCGGTGAAGAACTCGGCGATGATCATCGCCACCACGGCGCGGCCGACCGCGAGCCTGATGCCGGCCATGATGTAAGGCAAGGTCGCCGGCAGCACGATGCGGCGCAGGATGGTGCGGTCCGAGGCGACGAACGACTTGCCGACATCTATGAGGCTCTTGGGCACCGCGCCGACGCCGACCCACGTGTTGATGCAGATCGGGAACACCGACATCAGCATCACCACCGCCGCCTTGACCGCGAAGCCCAACCCCAGCCACAGCATCAAGAGCGGCACCAGTGCGACGAGCGGCATGGCATAGCCCGCGGTGACATAGATCCCGATCGCCGCCTCGACCGCGCGGAAGCGGCCGATGACGAGGCCCAGCGGCACGCCGACCGCGATCGCGAGCGCGAATCCCGCGGCGAAAGGCTGCAGGCTCTGGAGCAGCGCGCGGCCGAGCAGGCCCGAGGTGGTGAGTTCCCAGAATGCCACCGCGATCGCGCTGGGATAGGATCCAAACACCGGATTGATGTCGCGGCCGAAGAATTCCCACGCCGCGAGCATGACGACGAGCGAAATCGTGGTGACGGCCCAGTGCGGCATGCCGGCGCGGCGCGCCAGCGCCAGATCGTCGAGACGGTCCGACGCCTGCGGCAGATGGGTGCGGCGCTCCGCGCTGTCCGTCATCGCGGCCCCTCAATGCACCAGCTCGGGGAGGTCGTGCACCGCGCGCCACACGCGGTAGCGCGTCGCGGCGAAGGCAGAACTGCCGCGGATCGCCGCCGGGTCGACGCGCGGGCGCTGGAGCGGCACGTCCATGATGTCCCGCACCCTGCCCTCGCGCATCACCACCACACGGTCGGCGAGCAGCACCGCTTCGTCGAGATCGTGGGTCACGAATAAGATGGTCTTGCCGGTCCGCGCGTGCAGGTCGAGCAGCTCGGCCTGCAGCCCCTCGCGGGTCTGCGCGTCGAGCGCGCCGAACGGCTCGTCCATGAGCAGCACCTTGGGATCGATCGCCAGCGCGCGGGCGATGCCGACGCGCTGCTGCATGCCGCCGGAGAGCTGATAAGGCCGGCGGTTTCCCGCATCCTTGAGGCCGACCAGCGCCAAGGCCCGCGTCGCCGCCTCGTCGAGCGCCGCGCCGCGCACGCCCTTCATCTCCAGGCCGAACATCACGTTCTCGAGCGCGGTGAGCCAGGGCAGCAGCTCGGCCTGCTGGAACACCATGCCGCGGTCATAGCCGCAGCCGGTGACCTCGCGCCCGTCCACCAGGACGCGGCCCGCGGTCGCGCTCTCGAGCCCCATCGCGATGCGCAGGAGCGTGGTCTTGCCGCAGCCGGAAGGGCCAATCAGGGCCACGACCTCGCCATTGGCGACGGTGAAGCTCACCTGCTCCAGCGCGCGCACCAACTGAGCCTCGCGACCGTCGCGCACGGCGAAGCGCTTGGTTATGTCGATGAGGCTGACTTCTCCCATGGGCCGGAACTATACACCGTAAGCGCTGTTGTGCGGCCCTCGTGGCAGGCGTGAGGCATTCGGGATAGGACGAGCTTAAGAGCGCACTTAAGGA